>ERZ1024365.27-NODE-27-length-38066-cov-14.669254_pt1 | contig 38066 bp, 47 predicted proteins | sample MGYA00520788_ERZ1024365 | MGnify/ENA primary metagenome ERZ1024365 (study PRJEB33242, sample SAMEA3444265) | Homo sapiens | biome: Host associated; feature: Gastrointestinal tract; material: Stool | place: Uganda | collected 2011-01-01 ... | reverse complement strand
CTCTTTTAAATAATTCGTTTTCTTATTATCTTGTTTTGCATCAAGTTCAACAACATAGGATAGATCAATTAGTTTCTTATTTATAGATAACTGCTCTTTGTTAAAATTCGAAAAAGATGGCGTATATTTTATTCCTAGCGATTCACTTACTTTTTTAGCTTGTACACTATCTGTAGGATCTACGTCATTTTCTTGCATTTTATTTATAAATACACGAAAATCAGGATATGTAACTTTACCTACATTTTTACAAACACTAGGGATTGAATCGCTATGATCACCTAACCATATTTTTTCTTCTAATGCTGTTTTGCCTATAGACTCATCTTTAATAAGCTGACGTTTAATCAGAAACAACACTTGTACTTTTCTATTACCTGTTTGTCTAATTAACTGAAATAAGTCTTTATCTGTTGTTAGAATTGTTACTGTTTCATTCTCTTCTTGCACATTATGACAATACAAAGAAATTAGATCGTCAGTTTCAGTGTGAGGGTAATGTACATATGTATATTTCTTAGACGTATCTAATGTTTGTTTTAAATTATTAAGATACGCTGAACGTTTTTGACTTTCTTCTAGCTGAACAGGAGTATATTTATTTTTAGCTTCTTTACGACCCTTCTGATAATCTGGATAGAATTCTTCTCGCCAGTTTCCACCTGCTTTGTCGTCAAAAAACAACAGTGCTTTTGGCATACAGGTAAACTGCTTAGCGTATTCACGTAATCGTGAGAAGAAAAACTTAGCAAACTGTTTTTCATCTTTACACTGTGCAATATTTATTGTGTATGCTACAGCATTGCCATCAATTAGTAGTGTGTTCTTAGACATATTACTTCTTGTCCTTCATTTGTTTCATCTGCTGGTCTAGCTTATCATTCAAATTTTTAAGTTCTGCAATCTGTGCACCAGTTGCTAGATCAGTATCATGATACCATGCTTCATAATGTGCGCTATGATTACCAGTAGTGTCACCAGAACCAGTAAATAGCATAGCAAAAATACCTACACTAATGAATAAAAACAAACCAAATCCCTGTCCAAAATCTTCAATACGACCCGCAGCTGCAAGAAAGATAACAATAATTAAAGCAACGATAGAAACTCCAACAGCAATTTTAGCCATTCGCGACATAGTATATTTATCTCCTTTATTCAACTTTTTCTTTTACTCTCTGACCTTTGTCGTCGATATAAAACATTGTCTTTATACCTAAGTCTTTAATCAAATTTGCACAAGCAGGACAAGGCTTAGATATAGCAGGATGTCCGTTTCGAAATTCACGATATACATAAATTTCTACACCAGACCAATCAATATCTTTTCCAATAAGCCAAGACAAAGCATGAACTTCAGAATGAAGCTTGTTGCTTACTTCATCAGGATTAAAATCACGATACCGATTGTAGATACGCTGAAGTGTATGTGTTTTTTCAGAATTGCTTGCTACAGATAACACATTTTTACCATATGTAACAACACAACCAAGATGAGCACCGTGATAATCACTTGTTTTAGACACAGCTTTTGCTACATCCATAAAGCGATGTTCACGTTTAGTCAAACTAGCCCCATTTAAACGTTATCTTCCTTTCTCTTGAAGAAATTGCAGTCTGTCACAGAACAACCGGAGTCATCAATGACAAGATTATTTCCTACTGTGTCTGCTTGATAGCGACGTTGTCGATTTCCACAATAGCCATCACCACAAGCATCAAATCCTATGTACTTGCAGTTATAACAGAGCTCATCTTCAAAATAATGACTTCCTGCCATAATGACTCCTCCTTTAGATTTCGTTGTTTGCAATTCTTGTGAGTTGCTTAGAATACTTGAGCATCTTTTTACGCGTGATGTCCAGCTGTTTAACACTAAGCCGAACATTATGCAGCAGTTGATTAGCGATGCTTGTTAGAAATTTTGCATCTGCTCCATTAAATCCAATACCATTACTTTCAATAGTATCCTGATTTTTACGTTCATCTTCCGTCTGACGTTCGTATAGCTTAATACACGAACGCATCACCATTTTATCGTTGGTCTGCAGAAGATGCTTAATCTCGTCTACTGTCCAAATTCTGTTGTTCATTACTAACCAATCCTTTCCTTATTTTCGGGTACATTATATCACAATAAAGTATAAGACCTTGATTAAAGATGTGTTAGCAATCCTGTATGTTTTGTAAATATCGACTGTAGCTGTTCAGCGTAAATATCTGTGACATCTTCAATAAGATCTAGTTTTTCTGGACGATAAACCAGAGTATTCATGTTAAATTTCTCTGGAATGTAATGTAAAAACTGAATGTCATAAAGATCTTTATGGTTTAGTTGAATACTAACTATGTTAATAGATGTATCTTTGGTTGACCCGATCCTAAAACGAACACCCGTTGGCAGCACTTCCCACATTTTAGCTCCAACCATTGCGACAAACTTATTTGCACCAAGCTGATTGTAAATAGTTTCTGCTACACTGTTCATTTTCAATACTCCAATCTATAGAAGTCATACGTATTCGTTTTATGAATACGCTCAGACGCCGAAATATCATCTAAAGCATAACGAGTACTTTCTGGATCATATCTAGATTCACAGTCTGCACAAACCATTTTACCTTCTGGTAGAATTTCTCCACAGAAAATACATCTATTTTCCATAATTTAGTCCTCTTCTTCAACATCCATGTTTTGGCGATAATCTGCCAGACTGCTATCGTTAGCAGAAGAGAAATCTGTTTCATCCTCAACTGTAGGGTCTTCTTCCCAAATACAGTAAGGACAGATAGAATAGATCGTGAAGTCCGTCATATACTCTCTGCCACAACAAGAACACTTTACTTTTTCCATAACTACAATTCTCCTTTCATTTCATACTCCCAGTATATCACAAAATATATTAAGACCTTAAGAAAGGCGACAACGCTAAGTTGTCGCCTTTTCTTTACTTTCCTTCTGGAATCTCGTCAAAATATTCAATTGCCTTGTCACCAGTAAACTCTCTCCAAGTTTTTGTATAACAAGTAATTGTATAAGGTGTGCTATTCTTGTACGTATACACAACAAAAATCTCAGTGTCTTTATCATACTTACAATACGCTGTACGTCCATCTCTAGTTTCTGACGTATAACCAAAGATTGTTTTGTTATCAATCTTTGAACGTTGTAGCTGATCAGCTAGGGTTTCATATTCCTTTTCTGTAATATCTCCAAACTCTTGTTTATGAATAACGTGTTTGTTATAGTGTGATCTCAGATTTTGCTCACTCGTAAATTCTTCTTTAATTTCAAACATTATTATCTTTTCTCCATTTATTCTTTCTTGCACTAATTGCCATTGCAGTTACAAAATTACCACCCTGGTTAAACTTATCTGAAAAATCTGAACTATTTATAGCTTCTGTAAACGCAATCTTATGTCCTTTAATTTGTGTCCACCCTTGCGAGAGGGTATCTATGTTAAAATTTGACATCGTTGCTAAAACACGTTTATTATCATCATAGACAGATGCAACTTTGTTATTGTGATCCCAGATCATAACACCTTGTTGATCGTATTTATTTGCTAAACCAACAAGATCATCAACAAACTCTTCTGAAGAACTTCCTGTGTTTAACACAAGATATGATTCTTCTTTTGTAGGCTCAGAATTTTCAACATCAGGTGTTTCATCCCAGTATCCTGTTATTTTTGTGTAACCAGTATAGCCTAAAAGACGTAAATCTGATTCTAGTTCTTTATTACGCTTTCTATTTTCTGTATTACTATAACCAAGAGAAGGATCAGTACGAAATGCTGTAATCATAGCGACATCACGATCATTTAAATGTGACAAAACACGATTTAAACTTGATTCAGAAATTTGTGTCATAGTTTTATCCTTTCTTAGTTGTTGAGCCGAATCCACCATTACGAACTTCTTCTACAGTGTTATCATCGTCAACTTTGTAATAAGGTAAAATTATACCCTGAAACATCGCTTCGCCCTTTTTAATAGTGAGTAAACTACAAGCATTATCATAATCATAGTAACCAGGATAACGAAGTTTTACCCAAATATGTCCTTCATTACTAGAACTACTATAGTCTGCGTCAATAATGCCAACTGTATTTGTTAATTCTAGTCCATACTTAAATCCTAGCCCACTACGAGGTACACACAACAACATTTTATCAGAATCAAGTTCTACTCGGATACCAGTTGGCATTTTCATAACACCACCAGGTGAAAGAACAATATCACAAGGTGCATAAAAATCATAACCAGCAGAGTATTTTGTAGCTCGCTTTGGTAGTTTAATCTCGTCATATGTACAAAGATTAAACATTCGCTGTTTGGAAAAATCTTTGTTAAACTGTTCTTCTGAAATTTTTGTAAATTTCATATCTCTTCTCTTTTCTTTAAATATTTTCAATACTTGCTAGAATTGTATCTGCGATATTCTTACTCTTCTTTTCATTAGCTCGAATGTCTTTATCTGCTTTAGTAATAGCTTTTTCATCGTTCTTAAGATATCTAATGGGCTTCTGCAAAGCTTTCTCAATAATATAATCCGGAAAATCTATGATATCTGTTAGCATATTAATTTTATCTTTATCTGACAATGTGTTATCAGTAACAACATCAGTATGTTTAGACATTTCCGCAAGACAAACTAAAATACTTTTCTGTTCACAAAGTTCATCGTGTTCTACACTAAGTTTTTTCTCATACGCTTCTTTGTACTTACCATAACAAGCTTCAATAATTTCACCAAGTGAATAAGGTCGTACTCTACCTTCTTCGTCATGAAAGTACATTGCGTAATTTTCTTTATATGTGAATTTGGATCTGATTTTCTTAACAAGAGCTTCCATGTCAAAACTTCTATTTTTTACTTTTTCAATCACCCAAACAAAATCTTCACAACTTTCATCACGAACATCAATTTTATCTGCTTTAATATCTTCTTCAAGCATTGAATACAATGATTCAAATTTAGCCAATACATAAAGATTACTAATAGTAATCACGTTATTTTTACATTCAATTTTAGGAGTATAAATGATCGTACCTTTACCAGTGTTTAATAAGTCACAGATAGACTTATCTCGACCATCTTCTCGAATTAAATCGTAGTCAGTAAGCCTAACAAAGTTTTGAGCAGATACAAATTTTTCTCCTTTTGAAACATAATTTACTACAAATTTCTTTAAGTCGTTAAAATTTATACTAGGAATTAAGCAATTAGGCGTACCATTACCAATAAGAAATTGGCTAGTAAGAAGAGCAGCTGGAAACAGTGTTGGAAGATATAATGGTTCTTCTCTAACTTCATAGTTCTCTTTTGGTGCTTGTTCATAAAGACTAAAATAAAGTCTACGTGCATTCTTGTTAAGAATGCACTCTAAGTATCTCGGAGCAGATGCTGGATTATTTAAATCACCAAAATTACCACGACCATCAAAAAATGGAAAAGGACAAGTATATTTAGATGTCATATTAACAATAACTTCAGCAATACCATCTGATGAATGAGGATGATAGCAAAGGGCGTAAGCTGCCATTGTACTTAGCTTAACCATACTTGTTGCAGGTGCATCTGTATATGCACCAACCAAACATCTACGTCTAACTTCAGTCAGTCCATCATATACAGAAGGATAACTTTTAGCTTTCATTGAATAAATAGCGTAATCAATATAGTTCTGTTTAATGATGTCTGTTGCATTTTTATCCATTTATAGTTCCTCCTTATCTTCTACACCCATTGTACCAATTTTAAATTTGTGACCTAATATTTTGATAATCTGCTCTTTGTTAAATTTCTATCATCTAAATTCTTCACACAGTTTTGTCATAATTTCTTCAATGTTAAAATTATCACGATTTGCAACAAGATATGTTATTAATTTGTCATAAGCATCAACATACTGTTCTTTAACAACATCTTCTATATTTTGGCCAGTAGTAAAGAACCAATCTATCAAATTTTCAATAGTTAAGCGTTTATTATTGTGTTTAAACTTTACACTGCTGACTTGATTGAAATAATTTCTTAATTCATCACAATGATGACTAAAGTATGGACTTTCTACTCCTTCGTCCATAATTTTATTAAAATGGTGTGCAAACTGTTTACCTAAACTTGTACAATCAGCTACTATCTTTTGCCGAGAATCAGCAAACTCACTAATTTTATGTTTTTGATTGTTTAATACCAGAATCATGGCGTCTTCAACACAATAATCATAATTTTCAATAAGCTTTAGTACAAATTGTTCATAATCATCTGTAACATCCACATCATCTGGGATAAAGAACCAATTAACAAGTTGTTTAAGTGTAAGTTTTCTATTATTAGTATAGGTGTGATAGATAATTTCATCAAGAATTAGCTGCATTGCTTCACAACAAGTTTTAAACATAGAAGGAGTATTAATGATTGTATTAAAAAGTTCAGCAAAGCTGTCGCTGTACTCTTTACATTTATATTTTACTTCTTCTATTGTTAAGTTTTGTTTGTACATCATTTATAACTTCTCCTTATTTTCTACTACACCCATTATATCATTATATAATTCTTGACAAAAAAAATATTAATAGCCTGTTCTTTTGATATCTCTACCGTCTTTAGGACGTTGTCTGTTAATGGGGGTTTTTCTAATGGACGCAGATTTGCAAGCGACCAACAAATTTAAACTGTTTATCCTGTTCTGTTTCATATCTTTTTAACCGTAATAATCAGCGTCTCCTCAAAGATACTCTTAGTGATTATATAATAATCACTAAGAGTATCTAATACTACTCTTGTAACATACCCATACCTTCAAGTAGTTCTCGCTTACCTTCAATCGTACTACAAACTCGATTAAATTCATCTAGATTTTCAGGATATTTGACAGTAACAAATTTTCTATGCTCTTTGTTAAGCAAGAACTTTTCAACTTCTTCATCAGTCAAGCTTCCTAAGCCTTTAATTCTATCAAAATTGCCTTTATCAACAGCGTATTTAGGAATTTCTTCAAAAGTACTTACACCTTGTTCAACACCATTTTTATCTTTATAAATATAATATGGTGGAACAACAATATGCAACCTACCTTGTTTAACAACTTCTGGAAGCAAATTAACAAAAAGTGCAACAACCATGTTAATAATAACTTTACCTTCGTCATCAGGGTCAGCACAATAGTAAATATCTTTATATCGAATTCTATCAATGTTACACTTATCTAAAATACCAGTACCTACTGTTGATATAATACCTGCAATAACTTTACTTTGAAGAGCTTTTGTTACAGGAACTTTAGTTACATTTAATATTTTACCTCTTAATGGCAGAACAGCAGTCACAGACTTATTACGCTTTCTTTGTATAGCACCCGATGCGCTATCTCCTTCTGTCATAATGAGTTCACATTCATCTCTATTCTTACTTGTGCACTCAGTTAATTTTTCATACACAGATCCACGTCTTACAGTATTACCTTCAGACTGATTAATTGTAATATATTGACTAAGTCCTCTAAGCTCTTTACGATTTTCTCGCTCTTTACGATAGTCAGAAATACGCTGAACAAGCGCTTTCGTAATACCAACATTTTTATCAAATACTTGTTCATTAATTGCTACTGCAAGTTTCTCAACAAGTTCTTTAAAGTAATCACGAGTTGTACCAGTACCTGTAATTAATCTATCTTTAGTCTGTGATGCAAAAGCTTTTTCAATAATATTACAAGAAACAATTGCGTTTAACCCGATAAAATAATCGCTATTCATATCAGAAGGAATAGCAATGTTACGCTTTTGACAAAACTGTTTAATAGCACTAACCAATGCTTCCTGAGCTGCTGTGATATGTCCACCACCATCTTTGTTATAAAGATAATTAGTATATCCGTTAAATTTATAACTTGTTGAAGAACCCTCAATATAATTGAATGCAAATCTGAAGCGCTCGCCTTTAGTACTAACTACTTGAATGTCACCTTTAATTGCATTTTTACCATTATCCATGGGGTGCTTATGTAAATCAAATGGACATTGAGCAGTAATTTCAGATTCTGTTCTGTCTTCACCATTATAAATAAACTTAATACCTTTAATGCCAAAAGCTTGATAAGTATTAAGCTTGTCTACAATATACTCATAAGGGATTTCATTGCTTTCAAAATATGGGTTAGTCTTTTTAATTGTAAAAGAAAATTTTGTACCACTTTTCAGATTAGGAGTCTTTTTGTATTCAACAGCAGCTACAGGAATACCATTTACACAATGAATCTCACCTGTCACACCATCATATGTTGAAATAATATTAACTTCATCTGCAAGTGCATTAACCACTGTGGCACCAACCCCATTAGTACCAGCTGAAGATAAATAAGCTGTATTATCAAACTTGCCACCAGAATTTGTCTTAGTTAGAATAGCTTCCAGAATGGATACTTCTTTACCATTCACTTCTTTATATCCCACTGGAATACCAGAGCCTGAATCTATAACTGTATATGTCATATCTCCAGCACTGCTAATATCAACATGAACTTCTAATTTATCTGAGCCATGACATTCCATCTCATCTAATGCATTGTCTACTATTTCCTGAAAAAGGTGAGAACAACCATTATCAGATATATACATACCGCTACGCTGTCGAATATGGTCAAGATCTGATAGTATCTTGATTGACTCTGCAGTATATTCACTCATATTTAGATTCCTCCTTATTATCTACCAACATTATACCACAACATATGACTTGACCTAAAAATAAAAGCAGAACTACACCCAAGACATAACCGTCCTGAATATTATTATATTATCTAGAGCTCTTTAACTCTCGTAAGCACTGTCTGCTTAACACCATTGTACTCTCTGTGGTCTTTAATAGTACCCTTAATTTTGAGCTGAGTACCAACTTCATAACTTTTAGTCGTAGTTGTCCAAACCAGCTGATTATTTGTATCTTTGATATTAAAAACATTAATAAACGTATAACCAAACTGGCCATCAAAACCTGTACTCTTAATTACAACAACATCAAATTCATTCTTATCACCCTTGTTACCTACAAACTCACTCAATCTTTCAGTGTTCTTTTCATTGATTTTAGTCAAAAGCTTAGTATAAGCAACAGGAGCATAAGCAATATAACCAGAACGACCAATGTATTTAGTAAGAACACAAGTACAAACATTCTGAAGAAACTCTGAATTCATGCTATCTGCATGATTTCTGAAAACTTCTATAATTTGCTCTGCAGATTTTACTGCTTCGCTACTCGGTTCTTTGTTTTCTACGCTATTGTCCCACGCTTTTTCAATAATCTTATCTTTAATATAACCGCCAAACTGAGCAATTGCATCAATACAATGTGCAAGCAATTGCGCGGTTTCAACGTATTTCTTTTGAGGAACATAGTCATAATCAATGTAAATTTCTTCTTCAACTAGTTCATCAATAGTCATGTAGTTATGAATAACATTGTAACAACTAATACCGAGATACTTCTTTAAGCAGGAAGTACCAATTTGGCGAAAGCTACTATCATCATTGTTTAACAACATAATTGTCTTTTTGCGAGAATACTTATCATTGCAATCATCGCAATGACCATCAATTGTCCACCAAGACTGAGGGATGTTTGAGAAATTGTTGATAGCATGGACTAAGTTTTTAACATTGCTATTGTTAAGGACAACATTATGTTCGATAACAGCAACAGGAGTGTAATTGCCAACTTTGAAGTTAGGCATTGAGAACTCGTAAGAAACTACTTCTGCCAGAGAAGTCTGATGAAGGTTGATCTTGACATTATCTTCTACTCTATATACAGGCAGTTCTTTTACTTCTCTACCAACTACTTGATAATTAGCTTCTATTCCATACTGTGCCATTTGTCTGATGATAGACTGAATTCTCTTTTCGACTCTGTTATCAAAATCTGAAGCTAAGCACTGATACATAATTCTCTCATTCCTTTCGAGTCCAGTCTAACACAGTAACAATTAAGACCTTTTTCAAATAATTTAAAGAGTGCCCCAGAGAATGTTTTTGTTTTTGTTTAACAAAAACATTATACCACCTATGAAATTGTGACCTTAACAGACTAATCAGCAGCAAAGAAGCCTAGCTGTACAATGAGTACAACTAGGCTTAAGAATTTTATTTAAAACTTACCATAACTTAAAATTGAAGCTTCTGGTTTTAATGTTTTTACTTCTTTTTCAATATCTGCAGATAATTTTTCATCTTTAAGATCTGCACCACAGTTAGGACAATAATTTAACAACCAATCTACATCTGACTTATGTGTAGTAGACCATATATGATTACAATTTGGACACTGGAAACAAGCTCCTGGATTTGCACTGATAAATCTTCGTGTAGTTGGATATTTATTTGCTTCTAGTATTTCCATATGCTTTTACCGGTATGTTGTTAAACAGTTTTGCTATTAGCAATAATAGCTTCAATATATTTAATTAGCATCTCTTCAACATCAATACCATTTTTGCCAAGAATTTGTCTTGTTTTGTCTGTTAGACTATTAAAAGCCATGTTTACAGCTTTATCAAGAGCTTCTTTTTGGTGTTCTTTATCAAATTTACCATCAGCTTTTAACTGATCAACAAAGGTTTGATTAACATAAGCAACACTTGTCTGTGCAGTTTGAGAAAGTTCATCAATTACATATTTTAATTTCTCATTTTCTGTTTTTGATTTTAACCAAGTTGCAAGTTGTGGAATAAGAACTGTTGTAATAATTGTGCCTAATAGACCTAGTGCCCACATCAGTACCTCAAAACCAACTTGTTTTACTTCTTGTGACATAATATAAATATCTCCTTTTACGCTAGATTTAAACTCTTTTTCATTTTTTCTCTATCTAATTGATAGTTTAAAAATATCGTTTCTACACTAGTAATAAATTTTCTTAACACAGCAACATTTTGTTCTATAACACTACTATCTAAGGTATCAACGTAATAGAATGAACAAATACCAATCAACACACCGTTTGGATCCTTAACAGCACCACTAATAAAACTTTTTATATGTTTACAACTAGGAATAAAATCTGAATAATCTTCTGAAAAATCTTCACGTTTTGTTGCTATATAAATACCATCAGGTGCAGAATTTATATCTTTAACCCAAACAGATAACCTACTGTAAGACGTTCTATGAACATAATCAATCATTTTTGGAATAGTACCAAACCTGTTGTCTTCTGCTAAGCAAGTAAGAAACATATTACAAATCTTAGACATAGCAGTTGTACCATTCTCAAATTGTATGTAATTAACTAAGTCCATATAACCAATGTCTTTGTAATAATTACATATACTTTGTATATTATCAATTACTTCTTTAGACTTTTCATGTTCCCAACTTGAAAAAATGTTTTCATTTTTTGCCGTATTTTCTGTTTTAATTTTTTGTTCTTTTTCTTCTATTTTCGCTTTTATCTTAATCCATATACCAAGCATTGCAGGTATAATAACTAAAAGAACAGGTTCAATCGCGTTTAAGAAATCAAGAAACTTTTCCCACCACATATTTACATATTCCTAACTTACATATATTTTTCTCCTTTTATTATGCCCGTAACATAATCTCTAGTTATAAAGTCAAAACTAAATTAACATTCATAAAAAAAAATTCCCTCTGATTATAATATCAGAGGGAATTCAATAAACACTATTTTACCACGAAGTTACTGTTTTATGGATAATAATGTACGCAGTGGAAGCATCAAAATAGTAACGTATAACAGTACCATGTTCTGTGTTTGGTGTTTTTTCTTCAGTGAGCTTAAACTTAGCTAGCTTCTCAGCATGAGAGAGCAATTCAAATTCTTCAATGTACTCGGGAGAAGCAGAGTATACACAAACACTCTCTTGTACACAGCCATCTTCATCAGCAAACTGTTCGCTAATATCTTCAAAAATTTTACGCATAGGCATAATTCCTCCTTTATTTTCTATCACAAGTATAACATAATATATTTTAAGACCCTGTTTTTATTGTATTATGCTTAATTTTGTGTTATCGTTGTTACGTTCAATAATTATTTTATTTTTTGCGTAACTATTATCTTTATGAGATACCAATATTGTTGTTAAACCGCTAGCTGAAGATAGTCTGTCTATAAGTTCTACTGTATTATCAAATGCTTTTGCGTCTGAACCACTTAAAGACTCGTCTAAAATTAATAGATTTGTACATTTATCAGTAAAATTTGTTAAAGCAATTTTTATTGCAAAAACAAAGAGCAAATCTATTCTTTGTCGTTCACCGCCACTAAAATATGAATATGGATGTTCACCAACAAACAGATCTAAACTATTGTTATTAAACACCAGAGAAAAAGAATCATCAAATACGTCTGAACAATACAAATTTAGATAATTTTCAATTTCTTTTACAAATGCTTGCTGTAAATTTTGTATGAAAGTATTATTAAAATACTTTTGTAAATCTGTTAGTTGAGTAACTTTATCTGTTGTATTTAGTATCTCTTGTTCTAATACTGCGATATTTTCCGTTGTTGTCTTAAATTCATTAACTATAGTATCTTGTTTTGATTTTTGTTCTAAAAATATTGTTTCTTTGTTAATAATGTTCTGTAATTGTTGTATATCTGATTGTCTTATCTCTGGTATTACAGATAGTTTTGTTGTACAATCAACTATACCTAGTTTTATTTTATCAGCTTCTTGTTTAATTATTTTAGCTTGTCCTCTAAGCTGTTGTTCAGCTGTGTCATCTATAAGATGCTGTTTACATAAAGGACAGATGTTATTTTTTATCTGTTGCATTTGTTGTCTAATTTTTTGCATTTCTTGTTTTAACTGTTGTAGTTTTAATTCTAGTTGTTTGTTTTCTGTTTCTGCTGCTAATCTATCATGCAGCTGTTTTTGTAATGTACTTAATTCTTTTTTATGATTAACTAGTGTTTCTTCCGTTACAGAATCATCTTCAAATGATACGCTGGATGCTTTTTTAAGTCCTGTTAAAATACCCTCTAGTTTAGCTAGTTTGTTATTCTGGTCTGTTAATTGTTTTTTAGTAGTTTTTAACAAATTATCTATATTTATTTTAATTTTTGTAATATCTTCACCAAAAATAAAATTTTTAATTACAGTTAACTTTTCTGACGCAGTTTTATTAAGAAAATTTCCTCCTGATGTTTGTGTTAAATACGTAAAACTAAAAAATTCTTCTTTTGTGATACTAATCAGCGAAAGCAACTTGTTTTCAGTTTCTGTTTTTGTTAGTTCAGACACATCAACATCATCAATAAATAATTTTACGTTATCTAATGTACGCTCTAACTTACAATGTAACTCGTTATTTTGTTTTATTACTGTGAACCATAAGATAAGTTTTAAAGGTAAATTAGAAAACTTATTCTGGTATTCATCTTTCTTCAAATATATACCCATAGTTGTACCATATAGCGCAAAAGATAATGCATCTGCTAAAGAAGATTTACCACTACCATTACTTGATGCAAATTCTACAGTGTTATTGATTCCTTCTAAAGAATAAAAATTATTGCTTAAACTATCAAAATCTAATTCTGCTTTAAATATACTTTTAAATGATATAATGGAAATTTTGTTAAAAATAATCATAATGTTTCTAATTCCCTTTTCAACTCTTTATTCAAAATTACACCTGTATCCTTCTCATAATTCTGAAATAATTGTTTTATCATTGATAGTTGTTTATTTGTTGTTTGTTGTAATATTGTATTATTTTGTTTTGTTATAGTTGTTTTTAGATAACTAAACTGTATCTCATACGTATTATGAAAACTTGCTAATATGGTTCTTATATTTTCTTTTTCTGTAACACTAAAACTATTTGGGAGTTTAACTCTCCAAGCTATTCTATAGTCTTTATTGCTATTATAAAAGTCTCCTAATTTAAACAAATCTTCACCACTAGATATGTCAACTGTTTTATGAATTACACTACCAAATATATTATATTTTTTAATTTTTACATCATTATTATTATTATCAGTAGTTATAATCATGTAACAAGGAATATGTTCATCACCATAAGTTAGACTTGACACACTACCTACATTATGTATTTCGCCATATAAAGAAGATTGATACTCTGGTGTATGAATATGTCCATTAAACCAGTTGTCAGCAAACAAAAATAGATTTTGCATCTTTTGAAAAGGTATCATTGCATAAAGATTGCTTGTTAAATTTAAATGAGAGAACGCAAACTTTACAGAAGAAGTTAGATCTAATGTGTTTAATTTATTTATTAACTCGGACACACTATTTGTATAAGGAACAAATAGCATACCATCTGATATTTCTATATTGTTATGAATTATAATATTTTTATTCATTTTCAGTATAGAAGTTAGAGATGTTCCACTTAAACTTTCGTGGTTACCTCTTACAATATGCATAGGTGTTGTTATACTTGAGAAAATATCATAAAGTATACTAGATTGCACTGAATCAATAGTATTTTTATCTAAAACATCTCCGCAGTCTACTATATAGTCTACATTTTTATTTTGTAATTCTTGTAAAACTTGTTTATATAAGTGCGCGTCAGCGTTTTTATGAAACAAATGTGCGTCAGATACTACGCCTATTCTCATAAATCTAATTCTCCTTTTATTTTCTACAACAATTATATCACAACAGATAAGAAGACCCTAACAATTTTTTTTGTTAGGGTCTACATAAATTATCTATTATAGTTTTTGTAGTCTTCAACAACAGGATCGATAAATGTTACAGCTTTAGGTGTAATTGACAATAGATTTCCTTCAGAATCTAGATCTAATGTAATAATCCAGCCACCCATTGCAACTGAAATACCTTTACCTATTGTAAAAGGCGTTGCACTCTGAAAACAACCTGTCTGAAAACAATGAATGCCGTGATAAAATAAGTATTCAAATTTATGGAAATGACCAATAGCTAAAATTGTTGGTTTCTTTTCCATACTTGTTTCCATAGCTTCAACAATTTTTTGTGGTCTGTAACTTAATGCATAACTTGATCCTGACCAAGGATGTTTTAACATCATTGATACTTTAGGTGTAAAATTAATGACTGCTAAATCTCGACCTAAATAGTCAAAATCTAGACGTCTACTTGCTAGTTGATAACCAATATCTAATCCACAATGTTTTCTAAACGCTGCGTCATGGTTACCTGTAATAAAATGTGTTGTTATGCCTTCGCGCATTGGATAATTTTTAATGATTTCAATAATATGATCATCTGCGCCTTGTGTATAATTTTCATATACATGACCAGGACGCATATTCTCGCCATCATCAATATCTCCAGCATGATAAATATCTTTAATTCCTAATTCTTTACATAAATCATAATATTGATTTAAATATGTGATTTGGCAATACTTGGAATTAAAATGTGTATCACTAATTAAACCAAATGTAATTTGTTTAGCAGTTGAATTTAAATTTAATGTTGTTGGATTATACAAATTTTCGTAAATAATTTCTCGTTTTGGTTCTTCTGTTCGCGTTGATCTATTTAATTTTCCTAAAATACGTTTTACTCTCTTTAATTTTGCATCTCTGTTGGGTCCTTCAATTTCATTGTAATATTTTGTTACAAATTCTGAAGGTGATAACTTACTTACGGCTAATTCTTTTTTCCAATCAAACATTATAATAACTCTCTTCCTTTATTTATTATAATAATCTATTATATTTTCTACAATGTAATTAACATTCTCGTCTAGATAACTCATGTTTCTGACAGCATCATTTGTTAATGCTTTAATTTGAATTGTTAATTTCATTGTTGTTGGCGTATCTTCTTTAAATGTAAAATTTGTTACATCATACAAACCAGGATAAACAGAATCAATTACATCAGGAATTTCATCACGAATTCTATTTTGAAACTTTTGTGTAAATGCAATACTTTTAGGAATATCGTAATCCAACATAATAGTATCTTTATTACGTTGTGTTGCTGCTTCTGCGACTTCAATATCTTCTTCGTCATCTTTTTCTACGACTGGCTCATCGTCGTATTCTACGTATAACCTGACGTCTAAAAGATCTAATTGACTTAATTCTGCAGCATCAATTGTTTCTAAAATGGATTCAACGGTTACATTTTTCTCTAACGTAATTGGATAATATCCTGGAATGTCTAAAATAATTTTGCCTTTAGCCATGTGTTCACAACCTTTTAAAATATAGTTGTTTTTTGCGTTTCATTTATAAATGTAAAATTCTCAGTATCAGCAGTTTCACTTTGTTGTCCGTAATAAATTTCATTATCTAACTGATTTACACTGTCATTCTGTAAAACTGGAATACATAAACATTTTATACAAGTTGGGTATAGTTGTTCATTAGACATTTTAATTACAACGTATTCTTTGTTTTGATTCGGATTTTCATTAGATTCAAATGTAAAACGACAACCTTCTTGTAAATTAGGTGTATTAATAGAAAAATCAACAACTAATTGGTCTTCTTTTGTATCGACAAACCAACCCAATTGCTTTAACGTATCAACTTTAGGCAAACCAGCTTCAACAATAACAGATTGTTTAATTGGTTTTGATAATTCGCTATAAACTGATTCACCTGTTGCTGTTTCTGCTTTTCGTTTGATGATATAACGATACTGGATGTCTACACCTAAAAGTCTAGCTGCTTCATCAAAATAACATTTATATTTATTAAGATCTTTACGGTATAGACAACCCATTATCGTTCACCTCTTTAGCGCTTATAGAAATCTGGATCTTCTTTTAATAGCACTTTTTCAATAAGATTTTCTGCTAGATCTTTTAGACGTTTCATGTATTCATTTTCGTCTGGTTTTTCATATTCGTAAATGTTTGTGCTCTTATTCTGTAGTTTTAAGATTGTTTCGTATTGATCTTTGTCAATAACTTTATCAGTATAATAATCAACACCTGTTAATTCTGCATATTTATCAACTATAGCTTGTTCTGAAGCACCTTTTGTATTTATAACTGCTTTTAAGTCGTCACGTAATGTACGAAGTGTCTGAGCAGCTAGAAGTTCATAACCACTATTTGCAACACTTCTATCAATTTCAACAGAGAAAAACGGATCTGCATGGTTTAAAGTCTTATCAATACGAACAAGAATATCTTTAGGATTTGTTTTACCATGATTATATGCATAATTAATTACGTTTTGTGCAATCTTATGGCTTTCTTTATCAAACTCGTCGTCACCAACTGCAACAGCTTGTAATTTACCTTCATCTGTTGTTTCAATTTTAACTAATGGAATTTGATCTTTAGATTCTACTAAGTCAGAAGCAGACCAAACTGTATATTTGCCAGGTTCATCTTCAACGTAAGCTTCTTCAACTTGTTCTTCAATAACAGGTAATTCAATAAAGATAGCTACATTATCTTCATCTGCATCCCATGTATAATCAATACCATTACTGTCAAGAAAACTTTGTAATTCTTTAATTCTTTTATCAGCTAAAAGACCATCAATTGTGCTATAACGATCATCATAAACAACAATATAAGGAGAATCATCAAGACATTCATGAGCCAAATCTAATTCATTTAATTTAATTGTTAAATCATCTATTGTAAACATTATTTTTATCCTTTCTAGTTTTGTTAGTCAAATCTATAATTAAGTAAATTTTCATCCAGTATTGCTTGTATTTCTTCGTTTAATTTTTCGCCTTCGACTTGTAGCCTATTGTAATCTAGATTAAACGGAGCACCAGTAACGTTCTGGAACTTACCTCTGTATTGACTAAGAGCTAACTTTGTTACAGCTAACGCTTTTTTCTGAAGTATCATTGTCCAGTAGTCATCGCCAACATCTTCAGCTGATCGATATTCTGGAATGTAGTCAATCGTGGTTGACTGAGGAGTTGCTGAGTTAAAATTAATAAACAGAAGTTGTGTACCATAATCAAAAATGAAATGTTTATCGCCAGAAGTTTCATTTATTGCTTTTATCATGGATTTTTCTAACGACCAAGGATCATTATCTGCACTGCCACGTCCTGCATAAACAGCTCCACCTAATGAAAATATTGGAATGTTTGGATATGTACCTTCTACAGTTATTGAATATGAAGACCAAGTACCAAACAACGTAGCGCCACCATTTATATATCCTTGTGGACTACCACGTTTTACTGCTGTAACACTTTTGGCTCGAATATTAAAATCTGATAGTACAATCGCACCATTAAAACCATTATTCCATGGTAACGTAACACGTTCTCTTGCACTAATATATGGTAGAATTTCAGAAAACGCAATTTTAACGTATTCTGTCAAGTCATCATTTAAAAACTCAAGACTATCTTCATTACAACCAACAGCACCTAACATATACTTTATATAACGTATATACTCTGAATATGTCTTTTTCATTACATCACGCTGTCTTCCTTTTTGGTTTCTTTAAAAACGATTTTGTCACCATTAACAATCATTAATGTTGACACGTCATCGTTTTTAATAGCAATATCTTCCATTTGATCTGTATTAACTATTGCAATTAAATCAAAAGGAAATTTTGTTTGTTCACATTGTGGGCAGTAATCTAAATTTTTATCAGAAGTTATTGTTTTATTTAAACAAACTGGACATTCATAAACATAAGCTAATGTCTGATCATCTTTAATGTCTATATTATCATAGATCAATATATTATCTAAATCAATAACTTGTTCATCGAGTTTTACATTATTATAATAAGGATCAAAAGATTCTTTTACTTTTTCTTTACTACTTGCTTCTTTAATCGATGTACGAAAAATACTATTACAATAGTAAAATTCGTATTCTTCATCTAATTTTTCAGGTATTTTCATGCCTTTAGCATATTCAACTATATGTAAAAATTTTTTCATAAGAAAAATCCTTTATGTTAAAAATATAACAAGTGCAATAATGAAAAAGGAAGAGATAAAAACATTATTGCACTTGTTTTGAGTATCTTTATTTAAAGCACTCAATATATGCAGTTGCTGCGGAACAACTACATATATTCAGTGCTTCCAAAGTTTATTGGAAGCTACTGAATAGCTGATTATTCACCAGCTGCTAGACTAACTTTTAGATCTTTACTATTTTGTACAAGATACATAAAAGTCTCACCAGCGCTGAGCGTAGTAACTGTAATCTTTTTACCTTTAGGTAGCTTTATCATTACACTATCTTTATTAGGAACGTAAATACTAACAAAAGTATCAACAACAGCTTCTACTTCAACTTTACCTGCAGCTAGAGCAACATCTTTTGTAAAATCTAACATGGCTAGAATCTCCTTAAATTAATATCATAGTTAAATAATTAACTATCACTAATAATATAGTCGTCAATTTGTTTACATTCATACAAGATGCGTTGTTTAATTTCTGAAGTACTCGGCATAAAAAATTATCGTTAGAAGATTTTTAGAAAATAATCCACAAGAATTTTTAGACTCAACACTAGGCCCTAAAAAAAAATATACCAGCATCTGTCTATGTATATTCCGTTATAGCCAAAGCCACTGATAGAAGCCCTGTAGGTTGAAATCAGTAACATTGGTATCAAGAGTATCACTTTTTTATCATCCTGAATTACTTCTTTTTATCGTCAGATCAGATACTTCAAATATTTTTTTTACTACTACTACACTTAGATTCCTTTATTCTTATTTTCACTAACATCATAACATAGATTAAAATATGACCTTAAATCATTGGTAATAAATAATCTTGTGATAGTAATTCATCTTTATTTTTTAATTGACAATCGATATCTAAAATATTTTAATCGTAATGTTATCTTAAGTTTAATTAATGATGATAATGATGGAAAAGACGCTCGAGAAATTTCTCGAGCGTCTTCTGATTAAATATTAGACCATATTGAAATCAGTTACCTGTATACTTGCCATAATGCTTGGGTTAGTGATCTTGGAAGCATACCATGTGTAATATGTCTTCTTTTCACCTAATTCTTGAGAAGGTATCCATTCAGTGCTTGTGATTGGTATATATGGTGAGTATACACCTGGTGCGTCTAATGTTTCAGAACCACGGTGAATCAGAATCATCTGACCAGGAGCTAAGTGAGTACGAGTTGCACAAATAACTTTTAGACCAGCAACTTCACCAGCAACATAAGAACCAGTCTTATTGCTTGCTGCTTTTTCTACGAAGCCTGGAATACCCTTTAGAACCCATAGACCAAATGGATCGCAAAGAATATGTGTTGGATAGAAACGACCAGTTGCATTGCCCATCATAGCAGCTGCCTGATTTAGAACTAGTTCAAAATCAGCAAAACGTTCTGTACGAGAAACGCCAAGAGGAGCAACTGCAGACCACTGAAGTGTTGGATAAACTGTAGCAGCATCGATTAGATCATTTAGAAGTAAAGTATCAATTTCAAATGCTAGTTCGCCAAAGCCCTGGCTCATTAGTTCAGCACGAAGATCTGTTGATAATGAACGACGAGCAATTTCAGCAGCAGTTACACTGATTGGAGTGCTTAGAGCATACTGCTGAGCGATCATACGAAGATTTTTACGACCAGCAAATAGCGTTGGAATCTTTGTGGGTTCGTTAACGTTGTCATAACGATAGCTAATAACACCATCAAGCGTAGTGCCAGTAGCGCTATTTAATAGCATACCAGTATGATAGTTGATCTTTGCACCAGCAATTGTACCAGTACCATCACCATTGGAAACATCAGTATACTTGGTACCATCAGCGCCAACTAGAACGACAGAACCAGGAATAATTGTTGGGAAGCCAAGATTTAATTCACCAGGATGAGTAGCATCAGTTGCTGCAGGAACTGAGATTTCCTGATCCTTAGATACACCACTTGCATACCAAGGAGCAACTTTGCCAAGACCCATTGAACTATTGAATATCTGACCACGTTTTGCACTACCCTTATCGTCGCCATATTCAAAAGCCCAATAGCCAACAAGAGCATCGGGAGAATCAATTGGCTGAACAGCATATAGTTCAGGAGCAACTAGATTGGGGATAGTAGCAGTAATTAAATCAATTGATACATTTTTCATTACAGGAATGTTAGCAGGATTGGTAACACCTTCTGCAATGATTGCACGATCAGTTGTACGATAAATTTTTTCTAGATTGGTTTTCTGCTGAACACCGTAGCTACGAACCTTTGAAACTTCTTCAAGACGTTCAGAAATTCGGGTACGAGTATTCTCAGCACCAGAAGATTTAGTTCTTTCCATGTCTTATGTTATCCTTTCTATAAATTAAACACCAGCGACTGCTGTTTCAAAAGCAGCAACAGCGGCTTTAACAGCAGTGTTTAGAGCTTCTGCAGCAGTTTTAATTGTAGCTAGCTGTGCTTCAGAATAAGCACCCTGGCCAATTTTCTGTGCAACAGAAGTATCGTCGTTAACCAGCTTCATCTGTGCATAGACGATAGAGTCTAACATTACACGATTAATCTGTTCGACAGTTGTAAGATTATCATTAAATAGCTGATATGACTTATTGCCAGCAGCATCCATAGTAACGACTGGGATCATATTATTTATCTCCTAACTTATTTATTTCGTAAACTTTTTACGCGTTCTTGAATTTCTTTCTTTTTACGTGCGTTTTCTAGTTTTTCCTGGACTTTTGCACGTAAGGCAGCTTTTTCGTCTACAGCAGGCTGTTTATTTTCTGCTGTTTTACGGAAGTTTTCAAGTTTTTCCTGTACAGCTTTCTTTTTACGAGCTAATTCAAGTTTTTCTTGAATAGCTTTCTTTTTACGAATAGCTGTTAGTTTTTCTTGAATTTCTTTCTTTTTACGTGCTGCAACTAACTTTTCTTGAATAGCAGCTACACGTGCGTCATTTGTGCAACCTTCTTCTTCAACAACTTCTTCTTTAGTTTCTTCTTCGACAACTTCTTCTGCCTTATCCATAATACCTAGTGTTGAAAGTAGTTCTTTGAATTCATCATCAGAAAGTTTGCCAATTATTTCGTAAAGAAGAGTTACATTATCTTTAGGTTCCATAATGTAAATTTCCTTTCTTCTTATTTTTCGCCTAGTAACATACGAGTATATCGTTCAGATACTGAACTTCTTTTACGACGAACAACTGATTCTTCAGTTTCTTTTTCTTCATCCGCAGCTAACTTTTTACCTTTGAATAAAGAAATGATTAAAGCTAAAGCTTTATCTTTATTATCATCAGTAATAAGTTCAAACAAAGAAATAACATGAGAAAGTTCTTCATCAGTAAGAGTAAGTTCACTAAGTGCTTTCATGTCGTCTTCTGTTAAAGACTCCATAACATTATGTCTTTCTTCCATATACTTATTTACTCCTCTGTACTGTTGTCTGAAATAGTAAATTTACGAATATCATCTTGTATTAGATCACTAATAGCATCAAGTGAATATGTTTTGCCTTGTGACTTAGCATCCTCAATCTTATCTACTAGTTCTAATAACGCACTTGCATAGTCTAATCTTGCGTTTTTAACACGATAAACTTCTTCATTACTTTCTGGTATTTCAAACTCAACGTTAAAGTCCCAAGCTAAGAAATATTCCTTACCTTCTTGTTGAATAATAATATTTTTAATTGCTTCTTTGTACCCGTTTGCAATCTTCTTAACATATGAAACAACACGTTTTTGATATTTTTCGTCCATGAAAAATAATGAACCACCATTAGATAATGCACTACCATTATCATCAGCGCCTAAGTATTGTTTAGGAATACCTAAACCAGCAAACACTTTAGTTTGATTATAATCTAGGTCTGCTAGTGAAGACAAATTTAAATCATGATTATTTAAAGACTGATCAAATTTTAACTGGCCAACGCCATTTCTAGTTGTATATACTTTGTAATCTGTAAAAGGCTCGTCACCAACAACTGACTTAAATGTCTGTTGTTTTAGATCAAGCACTGCACGTTTATCAAAATAATCTTTAACATTATCATAAATTTGATCAGAAGTTATTCTACTTGTTCTACCTAACTCTAATGCTATTAAATACACAGCACGACTCTTAGCAATACGATCGCGATATACTGCAAGCTCAAGTAGTTTACCATTTAACCAGTCTGGATAAATCTGTTTCAATAGTGATAAACAGTTTGTATAATATAAATAATTTTTACCTGTTTTTGTAGCTAAAGCATTTTCTGTATTGTTATTGTTATCTAATTCTATACAGATTTTTGAATTTACTAACGTAGGTAAATACACACGAACCATTTTGTCTGGATCGAGAATATCTGCTTTAGTATCTGTTGTTGCAAATGTGTATTGATATTCGTTATTTTCTACTGAATCATTAGAACAAACATAAGCAGCTGTTTCACCATTTGGATAACAAAGTTGTGTACATCTTGCATAAGATGTTTCTACAACTGATGCCTTATTTAAACCTTCATTATATGTTGTTTCCCAGAAAATCTCACCGTTATTCAGTAAGTTAATTCCTGTTGCTTCAGTTAAATTGTCTGAGTATATTTGACTAAAAATATATTCTGCACGTGCAAGTTTCTTTGCTAATTCGCCATCTTCTTCTTTAATATCGACATCGCTTGTTATACGAACAGAATTTTTATTACAAATAGATAAAATATCTGCAAGATATAACTGTATTGCCGAAGCAATGATAGCATCTGATAGTATGTAATCACGTTCTGAAGCTGTTAATCCTGAATTTATGACTAATCCTCTTCGTTGTGATACATCAGAAATTAGATCACGATTTGTTTTTAATAAATCTTCTCTTGCTCTTTGTTCACTCTCAGCGATGTTATTACGTTGTATTATGTTTTTTATGCCTGTTAAAATACCCATCGCATTTTACTCTCTTCCTTATTTTATTTGTAACCATTCGCCAACTGTACGATAAACACCTGCGTCTTCATCGTAGTAAATATCGTCAACTAAAAATTCTTCATCTGGATTAAACTCAAGTCCATTATAGCTAACGTAACGTCTACCATGTACACCATCATCGTAATAAGGGGCGCCCATAGAATTAGTTTTTACAATAATTGCATAATCTTTTAGTTCATCAGGAATTAAGTTAATATCAGCCAATTCATCAGATTGTACATCAACATCTAAATCTTCTTTATATTTACCTGCTGTTACTTCATAATCACCATACTGATCAGTAACAACTTGTAAACCAGCGTCTTTTAAATATTTTTGCGTATTATCAGAAATTTTACCATAGTGTTTCATATCATAGTCTACCCATTTCTGATATTTTTCTATGTCTTTTCCAATTACATCATGAGCTTTATCTAAAGTTGTATCAATGTATTCTTTCATTTGTTCATTTTCTCCTGCGATACGTTGTAAATTTTCCATTATTTTTGTTTTATTTACTCGTCGTGTATTTAATCCTTCTGCAACCGCAGCAACTGGATGTAAACGAGCAGATTTAATACCTGGAAATGCTACAATGTCAAATGTTATTAGTTCAAATGTTGAGGGGTCGTTAAAAACATCTGTATCATAGTCGTTATATCCACGAGAAGAAACACCAAATACACAACCTATATCGTATAAATTTTTTAAAGTTTCTCCCGCTAAAGTAGGTAATATTTCAAATGTACCGTAGTAATCTAAACCTTTTTTATTTACTTCTGTTAAAACAACTGCTGTTTTATTTGGGTCCACGTGGATTTGGCCGTACTCTTCATTATAATCAGGATGGTACAATTCACCTAGAATCATTTTATTTTTTAATCCTTCTTTAAATAAGTCAGAATCAAAGATTTGGTCCCAGAAGTTCTGGGTGTATCTGCGTCCATTTCTTGATGCTTCTGACGCAGACGCTATAATTCCTGTTAGTTTTCCTAAAATATTTTTCATAATTTAATCACCTTTTAGTATTTTCTGTTTAACTGCTTCAGGTACATCAGAACCATCTTTTGGACGAGATCTGTTAGCTATTCTTTCAAGAGGTCGTAAATTTGCTAAAGACCAACAAATTTTAAATTGTTTATCTTCTGGGCTTGTGTAGTTAAACGTATTTACTGGTAATATGTGATCTATTTCCCAGTAGGTGCCATAGTTATCCCATGTCGTATTTTCGTCGAATTGCGACTCAAGATGTTCTTTTAACTGCTGTAGTGTATAATTAACAACAGTTTCCCAGTGCCAACGATCTCCTCTTTGTAAAGATCTATGTATACTAGCTGAAATGTTGCTACTTAGTCTAAACGTCACATCTGTCTGTCTACGAATCCGTTTTTGCATATTTAATTTGTCTTTATTAGCTTGTCTCCATTTTCTTATTCGTGCGTTTTTCTCTTGTCTTTGTTCTGAAGTTAAGCCATTTATTTTATCTCTATTGTTATGATAGTAAATTTTTTGTTTTTGATTTAACAACTCTCTGTTATCCTTACGGTATTGCTTATCGTATTTCTGTCGATATTCTATGCGTTTTTCTGCTCGTTGTTTATCATACTCTAGATAATGCTTATGGTTCTGATAATAAGCATTCTTTTGACATTCTTTGCAGCGATATTGTAACCCGTCTAAATTTTTAGCACATTTGTTAAATTCAGACTCTTCTTTGAATTTTAAACATTTAGTACACTGTTTCATTGTTATTCTATCCTTTATAAAAAATAACCAGACTACATCGTTATATCGATATAGTCTGGTTTTGTTTGTTATTCTAATAAATTAAATTTCTTCTCTTCTAACTTCTTGTTCAACTTCTACAGTATCTTCATCCTGAGTTTCTTCAGGTAAAACGTCAGAAATTTCTTCTGTTTTAACTTCAACTTCTTCTTTATTTTCTTCTTCTTTAAGACCAAGCGCATCCATGATAACATTTATTTTCTGTTCAAGATCTTCTAAAGAAGCTTCTTCTGTTTTATCCTCTGCGTTCTCTTTTATTTGTTTGTATAATCCTTCATATATACGAAGTACTGAATCTTCTAGTTTTTTATTTACACTATCATACATAGCTACTGACAAATCTTTTTCTTCTACTTTTTCTGTAAATTCTGACATATCATTCAATATATCATTTTTAGCATCACTGAGAAAGTTATCAACTAAAGACATTAAATCTGTGTCTTCGCCTTCCCAGTCAAAAATTGTACCAGGAATCTTAGCACTTAAATTGTAAACTATTGTGTTTGGAAAATCTTGTTGAGAATAACCAAGTAATGATACTGTCATAACAGGTGCAGTATCAGACATAATATATTTCTTTGTCCAAGCGTCATTCCACACATAAGAAATTTTAAAATCTTGTTGAAATTGCGTTATTGTATTTTTACCTGTAATTAGTTGTGTATTACCTACTTGTTCAATTTCATAACCAAGCTTTGTAAGAGTATCAGTTATTTTATTCCAAACATACTTTGCTTTTGAAGGTGTAACACCTTTAACAAAATCATAAGCCATAATTATTTATCCTTCTGTTCATTAAGTATTTTCATGATAGCGTTGCATTGTTCTGGTGATAGATTTTCAACATTCGCTACACCATCTGTTTCTGATTCTACATCTTCATTTGATGCACTATCAGTCATTGTAACAGATAGTTTTGTAAGTGTTTGGAGTGTTTGCTGTAATCTTTTACCACGTGCTTCAAATATTGATTCAACTTTTTTAATTAAATCAGTATAACGATTGAGATAGAACACTTTATCTGCTGTTTCTGTGCTGTTTTCTGATTTTTCTTTTAATTCACGTAATGCGTTATCAAGGTCATCTTTAATTGGCGATAATGTATCACGTAAAGGTAAAAATTCATTACTAAATGTTTCAGAATCAAGTAATAAATCATTTACTTTATCAATTAGCTTATTATTGTTCATATCAAACTATCCTTTAATAAAAAAAAATGGACGCTATTAACAACAATAGCGTCCATTTCTGAGAAAAATTCATGCTTTTTTGTGACACTCAACAAGAAATTCTTTAAGCATCTCACAGGTGGTTTCAGCAGCTGCAGCACCTTCGTACTCAAAGTCATAGTTAAGGTATTTAATGATAACTGCAGCCATGTTTTCGCTAAAACCATACTCGTAACAGATAGCTTTTGTAACATCTGCTTTAAACTCATCGCTCTTTTCTGCGCAGTATTTAAAGTACGCCAAACACTCCTGCTTTACTGCAGCGTTATGAAGTTTTACTTGTTCTCTGTTCCAACTCACAGACTCATTTGCGTCAACAACATGACTAGCTTTCCATCTTTCAGATATTTCAAGCTGTGGTACACGGTATTTACCTCTCTCAATGGCATTGTACACCTTCTGAAACGTCATCTTTTCCATTTCTATTACTCCTTTCAAGGTTCTACGTACATTATAGCATTTATAACAAAAAGACCTTAACGTAATAACGCTAAGGTCTTTTTGTTTATTGTTTTATTTATACGTTTTCTGGTTTCTTTTCTTTGATTTCGTAATCATTAAGCTCTTTTGTTGTTAAAACTTTATCTGTTAAGAAATATGAACCATTAGGTGTATCTACAACATCAAAAATATCAATGCCCTTTGGAACAGAGCCAGGCATCACACCATGTGTTGTAAAATACCAGAACGGGCCATCATCTTTTTCAAAAGCTTCATCAACAACTTCAACTTCTTCAACTTCTATATTTTTAACAGCGGCTAAAGTTTCGATAAGCTGATCGACAAGAGCATTGATAAATTCTTTTTCTTCTGGGTGTTTCTGAATCATACCAGATAATGAATAAGATATGCCTACAATATTTTTAATCATGTCATCTGCATATGCTTCTTCATCAAAAATGTCTTTACGCCAACGATATGCATCCATAATTTATTCTCCTTTAAAATCTAAAATATTATTAGTCCAAATATACGTATTTTGTCCACAGTCAAACACTGGTTTCCAGCCAGCGTCTAACATCAACTGTTCGTTACTTGTACCTTTACCATAGTTTGTGTTAAATAACTGATCAAAACCTCGTTGACGAAGTAAATTGTCTGTTATTTTAGCTGTGCCTTTTGACCAGATTTTCTGTGGCTTATTTGCTGCTTTTAGTTTAAAACCTAATCTAATGTAAACATCACCAGTAAATTTACTCATGTCACAATAACTAATTACTGATTCTGGATTGTATTGTTGAATAAAATGTTTAAATAAACGCTCTGCACCACCTACTACATAATAGCCTGCTTTTGTACATAGTCTCAATAGCTCCCATTGGTAATTTTTATTGTATCTCGGCTTGCCAAATGTCATTACTTGGATTAATTCGTTGTTTTGATACAAGCCTAAATTAATAGCATTACCTTTGCATTTACTTTGCATATGATATTTTACTAAAAATATATTAGCATCCTGTTTTTCTACTAGTTTTAACTGTAAATTACGAGCATAAAATTTTTGTTTTGGTTTTAAAAAATTTAAAATACTATCCCAATTATCCCAATCCCAAATGTTTACACAATGATAATTGTTATCTAACGCAGTCTTTGTTTTTAGTAAATGATATTTTTCAAATTCTTGTCTGTATTCTCTAGTATCAAAATGGTTACCGCAAACTGAATGTGTGTAAGTTGGATTTATCTCTACTAAAATATTACCAATCTTAAAGTCATATGCAAAATTATCAATAACAAACTCAGTATTAAATATAATGTTATCTTCTTTTAATTTATTTGCAAATTCTTCATTTATATTGGAATTTATACTAAAATTTGCTTCTCTACATTGTTTTGTTAAACAGGGATAGATAACACCGTATTTTTTAATGCAAGTTTGTTCTCTTTGTTCTTGTGCAGCTAATTGTGCTTTACTTCTACCTGCATACCGACATTCTTCTGAACAGAAAGGCGTTTCACTGAAATGGCCATCAGTTACACGAGGAACATTAAAAGTTTTTCCACAAACTTTACATACTCTTGTTTTATTTTTCTCATATTCTTTTTTGAATCTATCAATTGTCTCCTGCTCACACTTATCACTACAATATTTTCTATCATGAGCAAAAGGCTTTGTAGGATCATTACAATAGTGTGGTATAGGAAATAGTTTACCACAATTAGCACAAGTTTTCATCGGCTGATAGTAATCTACTGTTGTGTCAAGCGTAGTATTATTAGTACAAGCGTCTGAACAATACAATTTATGACTATAATTGCCATTAGCTAATTTTGGAATTTGAAATTCTTTACCACATCTTTTGCATATTCTTGTTTTTGTTTTCGCGTATTCTTGTTTTCTTTGCTCTTCCGCAGCATTGCGACAAGCATCTGAACAATATTTTGAATAATAAGTGTCGGTTTCGTATTCACAACCGCAATACGCACACTTATGTTTATGCATATTCTATTCTCCTTTAAAATCTAAAATATTCCATGTCTACTTCATCTGTATTATTCGTAGCCATATTACCATTTAAATAATCAAGACCTTGCAAGTAATAAGGTTGTTCTTGTTGTACTTGCTGTACTTTTGGTAAAGTTGATTCAATAATAGTAGGTTGCCTATCTGTAAATGCTGTCATTAAGTCTTCTTCAGCAAACTCATTTACCACGTACTCGTCTACAGTCCTGTGATTGATACAATTCTGTACTGCACAAGCAAGGCTATCAGAACCATCTTTGCTACTATTTACAGGGTGATCTATCTTCAATTTAACATTATCCATATTTAGATCAACTAATTCTTTTTCTAATAACGGAATATTTAACATTTTTAACAGACCATCATATAATAAGCGTTGCAAAGATAGATATGGCACTGTTGTTCTATCTGGTGATATATAATCTGCTTCAATACCATGTAACATAAAATTTTGTTTTAATTGTGCACTATTAAATCCGTCTGAACTTATATTTTTTATATTCCAACCAAGTGTATCGTATAAATAGAATACAAAATCTTCATGTTTTTTAAAACAAATTTGGTCATTTTTAGGTGCTTCGATATACACAGTAAATAAGTGATGTATTTCTTCTGGATTTGTTCTTGATTGTGAAACTGCACTAATACCTGTTCTGTCTTTCTTTGTAGACGTGTCGAAATGCATATAAATATTTTCTGTTTGCCATTCAGCAGGGATTTTACTTGGATCAAAATAATCTTTGTATTCTATACTATCTCTTAAGCCTGCAACTATTATATCTGTACTAAATGGGCTAACTCGTGTATTATCTATTGCTTTTGACACATATTCACGAGAGAAAAATTTGTCAATATAAGAAATACTTACACCTGCTACTTCAGTAAGTGCACGATTCAAATTATCTTCAAAGTCTTTTCGATATTCATAAGGAACAGCAAGTACTTGATAACCTTGCGATTTTGTTACAGCTACATCTTCTTCTGGTGACATTATTCGAGATTTTGCATTTTTATTACCGTAAGCAACGTTAAATGTTTTACCAGATAACTCAATTGGGATAACTTCCCATTGTGGTTTATCAAATACATATACACTATTTGGGTCTTTATTCAACATATCTTGTGTATATTGTTCTAGGAAAGCCATTTCTGACTGTTTAGAAGATATAACTATTGATTTACCAAAGAATGTTGAACGATCCTTAGCTCTAAAACGTGAACGAATACGTTGATTGGCTGCATTTAGTATTTGCATAGCATAGCTATCTTGATAATTTGCTTCACTATGTAAGACGTCATTAGCTTCGTCGAAAAAGAAACAATAACAGTCTGTTGATGTTACATGATATTCTTCAGATGCGATGTCAAATCGAACACGTTTATTTGGTAAAAATGTCTTATTAACGTCACCAACTACTTTACCACGAGCCATAAACCAAGGTGATTTTAAACAATGACCCATAAAAGTTCCGTACATACCCTTGTAAGCTTTAGATAAGGTTAAGTTATTGAAAATAAACATTATATTATTCTGTGTGGCTTCAATACCAAAAAACGAATGTGGATCTTTAAGACAAAGAACCATGTAAAGACAATATAATCCAATAAATACACCAATTGTTGACTTACCACAATTTAAATTTTTCATTTAGTATCGTTAGTACTAAATCGTTGATAAACAACAGCTATGTTTTCAAGCATAGTTAAGAGTACTTCTCGCCCTCAGCATTATCTGGTCGGGTGAACGCATTTCAGATCACTTGATCCTACTCCTTGTCACAGGATACTCGTTGAACCTTTCGCTATTCGCGACTTGGCTGCCCAAAACTGCCCTTATTAGAAACACGTAGCTTTTAAGCGTATGTTTATCCAATGAATTTTTTCTACTTTCGTCGCAATTCACGCTCACCCTTATTTCATGGTCACGTTGTAGCTTCATTGGCTCTTAAGGCTTTACTGGCAATTAACGTTCTCATTTTACACGCTCATTACTGAACGCGGGAAGCAGTCAGTTTCTTCCAATACAGCCAGTCAATATAACTGTAGTATATTTATATGGATCAGCAAAAATTTCACGTAATGCTTTACGCCAAGCTGGATAGATTGCTTTACCTCTGTTTGTTGTACCACCTAGATATTGAGGATTTTCTAAAAACTCATCTATGCTAACAGGAATTTCCTCATACACCTCTAGCAGTCTATTGATTGCTTGTCTCTTAACATCTATCATAATACACCACCTCTACCTTTAATTTCTATAAACATAGTCAATAAGTTGTCATAAATCAGTTAGGTAAAATTAAGGTCATGTTTCTTAGTATGTTATAATGTTCGTAGAAATGGAAAGGAGTAAGTAAAAATGAAAGTATACCAAGAAATCAGTTTGGAAGAGTTTCAATTCTGGGGAAGTGCAGAAATATTCACGAGCAAATTAACGTCTGAAGAGTTTAAGCAACTCGAAAAGTATTTTAACGAACTCTATCCTGATGGTATTGATAGTACAGACTTAAATGACATTTTTTGTTTTGACAGCGATAACATTGCCAAGTACCTTGGCTATGAAGATACATCGGATCTCATTTTCAGTAGAGATTAAGGAGGAAATAGAAATGAAAATCGAAAACTATTCTGACATTCTTATGTACGTTCGCAGAAAGAAAATGTTGCTAAAACAGCTAGGCATTAAAATCACGTCTGAACAATACCAGCACATGAAAGAACTGAGTTCTGAGATCGCAGTTGATAATTTTGCCCATTCGCTTATTATGAATGCTTAAAGAAGAATACCCCGTGTAGCATAAAGCTACACGGGGTATTTTCTTATTTCTTTTCTTTTGTAGTCGTCACGTATTTTGCATCTTTGACATGATTATCTTTTGTTAATAGTGTTTTTACACTATCTTCTGTTTGAAAACCTGCATTTTCTAGATTTTCTGTTCTTGTTGATAGCTGAACAATCTTCCAGTTTAGAGAATCAATAATTTCATCGAGTTCGAGTTCAGCAAAGCTGCTACCAGATACAACCCAAGTATTACCACCATCAGGTGTTACAAAAGAAACCATTTGGCAAGTATTTGGTTGTAGTGCGATACTTGAACCACCATAGATTTTTACATCTTGTTTATTGCTTCGTACAATAATGCTGGGAACAGCAGCTGCGTTAACAAAGATAAATAGCTTAATTTCAATCTGTTCTGCAGATTTTGTGTAAACATCTTTTACTTTGTTCATACTCTGACTAGTTACACCTTTTGGTAAGGTAATAACTAAATTTACGTCGTCTTTATTAACTATACAACTATAAGTTAAGTTGTCTAATGTAAGATCAATTAGTTTTGTTGTTGCCATAATACTTACTCCTCAATTAAAATTCAATTATTGGTAGTTTTGCTTCTGTTGTTCCACCACTAGTACCTAATACTTGCCAACTAGCCCATACCCAGTTACCTTCTATATTTTTACTACCAAAACGATAAACTACAGTTGAGGTTGTTACATCGCTTAATCTTTGTAACACAGACGTATCTTGAGTTTTGCCAAAACATTCTAAAACATAATGATTATTTGTTGCATCAGTTGAACTTATTTGTGTGTTTGCTGGAATATTGCCTGTTGTTGCTGTACCATCACAAATAAATAAACCTGTTGTAGCTTGATCTAAGTTTAAGCTACTTGGATAATCAACTTGTAGTTTTGTTTCGTTTAATACACGACCTTGGTTAGCCGATAATGGATCTTTTACACTATTTGATACTAAGTTATCAACAACAGCTGTAGTCGTTGTTACCCAATCTGTTAATGTGTTACTACCACTAACTGTTCTTTGATAAATTTTAGCGTCTGAAGTTAGTAATGTTTGTAAGTTAGCACCAGTATTTGTTATTAAAGATATAACAATATTGTTTTCATCATTAATGTTATCTGGGTATGTAGCAACTGCTGGTTTACTTTTTAAGTAATAAATACCATCAAGAAGCACAGTATCTAGATTTGGTGTTGAAAAATAGTAATTGTATTTACCTGATAATTGTATTGCTAAATTGTTTATGTCTGTTTCTTGTTTATTAACTGCGGCTTCAATTATTGCTGCATTATTGTTAAATATTTCAATGTTATAAACATCAGTACCAAGTGGTTGTGCTAAAGTTATAGCCATAATTACCCCATCTCCTTATTTGTAATCTGATCATGTGTATAATTACTTAAATAATCATGTGTATAAGAAGATTTATTTAAATAATCATGTGTAGCTAAACGTTCATATGCACAATATTGTATAAGTAAATCATAGTAGTTCTGATAAAGATTACCTATTGTAAATTTTTCACCTTTTTGATGTTTAAATTCTGGCAGTAACCATAACATAGCAATATTAATTACATCTGTTGCCCAATTTTGCATATTTACTGCATATTCATCTAATCTATTAGCAATATCTTTCCAATAATCAACAGAAACAATACTACCAGATTTATTAGTTGGAACAATTAGCAGCTTGTCGTTTACTAATTTATGATACCTGTTTATAAAGTTCATAAAATTAACGTAGTCATAATAACTAATTAAGGCGCCAGAATTTGTCTTTGGACGTTTCCACATACCTTCTTCTGTTGTTGAAACTATCACATTTGGTAATTCTGTGTCAGACTCTACTTCTAGAATTTGTTGTTTACCATTAACTGTTAATGTCAGTGATGGCTTTACTTTACACTGTTCAACGTATAGTTTGTTTTCTTTAACAAAACTACCAAAGTCAAAGATTATATTTTTTGTTCTTTCATTTGACGAGAAAAATTTACTACCTGCACCATAAGGGATAGTTGAATCATTTACTTTTATATTAAATTCTGATCCATCTAGTATGCCTAAAGCTAAAATTGTATCATCAAAAGAATAACCAAAACGCTCAACATCTTCTAACAGTATATGTGTATAAGGTTGAGAATCTGAAACTACTGGGAAAACTAATGAAGGCAAAATATCTTTAGCATCAAGTATGAATAATTTCGGTGTTAACTCAAAACTAGCACCATAATATCTAAAACTAACATCTTTATTAAAATAAAAATACGCTGTTATTTTTACAGTATACTGTACTTTATGTGCTAGATTTGTTAAACTATCTTTTGTAAATAATTTACCAGACCACTTAGATCCTCCAGATGTTACGCTTGTATCTCGTTCTTCAGTTCTTGCAACAGTTCCATCAGGAGTAATAAATTCTAATCTAAATCCTCTACAAAAACCACCTGTAGCAGATTCGTTACTATAAACCAAATTACCTGGAACTGCAGAATCTTGATTTACTAGAATTATATCTGGTTCTGTTGTCGTATTACCACTTGTATCTAACCAGTCAAAACTAAATTGATTAGCATCTGTTGGTGTTATTGAATACGTTATTTTTGTTGGTAGTTTCTTTAAGTAGCTACTTAATACACTATCAAATGTCTGTACAGCACTGTTATAAAATATCCAATCAAGATTTTGTACTTTATTCTCATTAGCGATACTTAGTTTGTTTTCAGTATCTCGACTGAATCCTAGTAATTGACTTATTGGAATTAAACTATTGTTGTTTGAAACATCAAACGTACCATAGTCTTGATTATTAATATATAATCTATTTGCTCTAGCTGAACTTGTTATTGGATAATTTTGTATTTTGTATCCAGCTGTTGCAGCTTGTCCTATATTTATAGTTATGTTACTAGCTGCTGGATCTACGTAATAGTTTACTATATTAACAAGCTCTTTTTCGTAAAAATAGATTTTAAAACTATCAGATACATTATTTGTAGTTGTTGCTGTTATTTCATCTTCATCTGGATAGTCATATGGAACACCATCTGGTGCTGTGCAAGTAATTACACCTGATGAGCTATTATATGAACAGTCAACAATACTACTATCAAAACTTAAGCTTGTTACAACTGGACTAACATTAAACGTACAAATGTTATCTTTTAAAATGCCATTATTTATATCTTTCTTTTCCCCTGTATAATCTGTGATCCAGTTTTCTTTTGGTGTTACTGTAATATTAGATGGACCAACTGATTCTACTACTGCTGTGCCTACTATTCTATTTGATGAAATATGTCTTATTGTTAAACCAGTACCATAAGTTGTAATAGGCTCTCCACTAGATGGAGTAAGTGTACCTGTAACAGTAAAATATATTTTTGTATTATCAGTTATAATAACTTTGTTTGAAAATGTAAATTTATAAGTATCGTTCGTTAGCGCGTAAATCTTATCAGTATTACTAGGAGTCGCACTTGCGTTTCCATCCATCTCACTTATGCCAGTTATAGTATGTGTTTGATCAGCAGCTACACCATTAACTGAAAGACTTACTGTTACTGTTCTTGTACTTGTAACAGAGCCTGCTGGTTTTACATTTGTTTCACTGTATCTTATTGGGATGTTTGTGTTTTTAAACTTTGCCATGTATAACGTAAGCTCTGTAAGATAAACTTGACTTTCTGTTATACCTGTGATTTGAGGTAAAGTACGGCTATCATTATCAAACTTTGGAAGAAATGACCATGTTGTACCACGATCTGGTACTTCTATGTTTACTGTTGCCATTAAAAATCACCATCACTTTACGATGATTCTTGCTGTGTTTTTATCAATAATTTTAATTATTCTACCAACTGTTTCTTTATTCTTAGAAGAATTTACAACAGTACCATAACCAGCTTTTATGTTACTTACACTAACATAATCACCAATCTTAAATTCACAGCCGTCTTCAATTTTTACATTAACTCGACCAGCTAAAGCAACAGGAACACCATACTGACAATCATCGCCACCTGCGCAATATGCTGGATTTTCTGAAACAACACCAACAATTACATTATTTTTCTTATTGTCAGCAAGAACATAATAATCTGGGTTTTCCATGTCTACAGCTAAAATACAACCAGGTTTAATAATATTAGCATCTTGTGGATGTATTCTAAAAATCTCAGCGTAGTCATTATATACTGCAGACCATACTTGACCAATAGAATAAATGTCTGTTGAATTTAATGGACGTGTTGTATATCCATTTTCAACATCTGGTACTGTTACTGTAGTTGGGTCTTTATCAGCACCAACTGCAGCAATATAACCATTTGTTGCCAAGTTACCAGTTATTACTAAATGGTTAGATGTTTCTAATGTTTGCGTATTATTTCCCCAGTATTTATTACTCTGTTTAAGTTCAGAAATACCTATTGTTGTATCTGTAAACCTTAACGCTGCGTTAGAGTTCTGAGAAGGGACAAGACTTACTGAATTCTTTTTATTTGCAGATTTAATATTACCATCTTTATCTACTAAATAGTTAATGTTACCATCGTATTCTGTAGTGCTATCACTGTCTGCAATGTTCGTTAGTGAAACATTGCCATAGATAACTTTGCCAGCTTCTACACCATTGTGATTAGCTTTACTGTTTTCAACAACCAGCTGTAAACCATCATTGTTGTGTAGTTTAATTTTACCACCTTGCTGATTAGCTAGTTCAAACAGCGTAACATTGTCATAAATATCTGTAGATAAAGTTGTTTTATCTGAACTAATTTTTGAATCTGCTGAAAGAATTGTATCTCCTGCAAAATTACCTGTATAGAATTTGATAGCGTCTGAAGCTAAATGAATAACTTTGTTTGTTGCTGCTTCATTCTCTGGTTTTAGAATAATGCTATCTTTTGTAATTTTAACACCAAACTTAGTACTGTCTAATGGATCTTCTGTTGTATAGTCAAATCCTTCTTCTAAGTAACTATTTGGCATAGATTTGAATAGAAGCTGTCCGTATTCATTATCTCCAACTTTAGATACCCAGTATCCTTTGAGAAGATTGTTGACAAAATCTTCCAGATCTGTTGTTTGACTAGGAGGAGCTCCTGTTTCTGGATCTTTTTCTACTTTGATAACAATATATTTTGCATCAATTCTGCCAAACTTACTATCATTATCTTTAATAGTTCCGTCTTCTTTAATTCCACCAAGTAACAGATATTCATTTGGGTTAGTAACATAGTCTGAATAGGAAACATAACTAACTGTGATACCACCACAATACCAAACAGATCCAGTCTGTAAGTTACCAGTTAAGTTTTCTAGACTATCAAACAGAGTATGTAAACAAAGTAAAGCATAGCCTGAGTATTCTCCTTCAGACACAATATCTGAAGAAGCTGGTAGTGGATGTGAAACAGCTGCGTCTGTTTGCACTTCAAATCCGTTTATAATGGCTTTACCAGCAGCAATATTGATAGTGTTATTTGAAAATGTTAGATCAAACCCGCCTGGATTTGGTGAAACAACATAATTGCGATCAGTTATGTTGATAGTGATATTTCTACCATTTAGTTCTGTAAATAGTTTACCTCTGTCTACAGAGTTGCTTGAGGGGAATATAACTATATTCTGAGAAGGATAATAAGTGTTTTTATCTATATAGGGCATTTGAGTTACTCCTTTATACAGTTCTTTTTCTGTACATCTGAATAGAGTGTCCTAAGGAAATGTTTTTGTTTTTGTTAACAAAAACATTGTACCACCTATAGGCCTGTGACCTTGTTCTGATATATCGTCAGTTTTCATTTAATGTTCTTCAGATCAGTTTTCATTCTTTTCTAAAAAGAATATAGAGTCCCCCAGGAAATGTTTTTGTTTTTGTTAACAAAAACATTGTACCACCTATAGGCCTGTGA
>ERZ1024365.26-NODE-26-length-38340-cov-20.681755_pt1 | contig 38340 bp, 25 predicted proteins | sample MGYA00520788_ERZ1024365 | MGnify/ENA primary metagenome ERZ1024365 (study PRJEB33242, sample SAMEA3444265) | Homo sapiens | biome: Host associated; feature: Gastrointestinal tract; material: Stool | place: Uganda | collected 2011-01-01 ... | reverse complement strand
AGATTGGTGTCTATTGTACCTACCTTCTCCTGCAATGATGCAAGGTCTGATTGAATCTGAGAGATAACTTGCTTCAAGGCATTGACAGCATGGATTTCGCCAATGATTTGTCCGTCTCTTCTGATACCAAGAACTACTTTATCGTCTGTAGTAACCCAAGCTGCAAAGTACTCTTCGTTTTGAATGACGTGATACATTTCATTGAGAGGATAATATGGCTCGCCAGTTGCTCTGTAGAAACCAAAGAGAACCTTATCGTCCGAATCCACTATAGCTTTGATAAATTCCTCATTTTCGATTACTCTAAAGCATTCCTTTACTTCATCTTCAATGAGAGACTTGCCTTCCTCTTTATCTACCTTTCCTTCCTGTAACGATGCGATACTTGCATCTGTTGTTTGCTGATAAGTTTGCAATGAGCCAGACAATTCAAGTTTGATAGATTCCATCTTGTCTGATAAACTAGTAAATTCATCACCTACATAATTCAAGACTTCTTGGATTCTTTGTCTGATAGGTGCAGGAATACCCTTGCCCCACTCTATGGAACCATCAAGCTGAATACCAAGCAGGAAGTGGTCTTCGGCATCTACTATTGCCTTGATGAACTCAGGAGACTCAATTTCACGGAATGGAAGAGCAAACTGGGAGACTACCTTATCCTTGGATTCACCGAACTCTTGAGCAATGTCCTCTTTATTGAACTTCTTATCAAGTTCAGTAGACATATCTGACTTCTCTGCCTTAGTACCAATAGCAGCATCTTGCTCTTGGTTCTTAGCAGCAAGTTCATCAATGGCAGCTTGGGCAGTGATAGCAGTCATGCCACTAGTCTCGTTGTTATAAGAGACAGCAGTGGCAGTAGAGGCTCCACCTGAGACGGTGATGTCTTTGATGGCATCCTCCAACTGATGGGTCTTTTCACCTATCTGCTGTACCGTTTCCTTGTCTCCATCCATGAATACCTCCCTTGCGGCTACAGCCTTTCCTAGTAGGGTAGCTGCATGTATCGGGGCTGTTAAATTAATATTATTATCTGACATATCTTTTAATATTTACGATATTACTAAATTCCACGTATTTGCAGTGAGGGGATTGATGGTTCTGTACGCCTTGAAGTTTCCTAGGCTATTGGTGATAGTCTGAGGAGCAGATAAAGGAACATCGAATCCTGCACTGGTTACACGGCTGATTGAGAGATAACTGGGTACTACAAGCCAGATGTAATCATTGTCCTTGGTGGTTACCTTTGGATTGAATGATACTCCTGCGGATGATACCTTGTTAAGCTTATTGAGGATTTCTGCGGTCATGGTGGCTGCTGGGTTTCCTCCTGAGTAGCAGAGATAGCGAGTCTGTGATGTGCTCTTGCCAGTTCTATCTTTCTTTTCTACGGCAAACTTGAAGATTTCTCTTGCTCCTTCGATTGTATCTGACAATGTTCCACCAGATGATGGGGTGTTTGTTAAGACTTTGAATAATCCATCGTTAGCTTGTTTTGAAACCTGCAATGTATCAGGTACAAGCGGCTTGTTGTCGCTTGAAACAGAATAATGAACCTCTGTCTGCATAGTACCTACATTCGGGGTGATGGTAAAGTCCAAAATGATAGGATAAACCGTGTCGTTCAGCTTGGCTAGATTCTCATCAACGTCCTGAATCATTTCTACAAGTTCATCAGAGAGTCCAGTTGCAGATTCTATCGCCTTACGAAGTTCTGGGTCTAGCTTATCCTTTTTTAATGTTCCGTCAGCTATCTTATCGTTGGTGATAGACTTTCTTGCTACCTTCTCTGTTGTTACAGACTCGTTGGCGAAATGCTTAGACTCCAAGGATGCCTCACGGACTACTCTTCCATCTACCGACTGGTCGCCAAGCTTTGGGTTGGTGATTGCCTTCTCCTCTACCTTCTCTGTTGTTACAGCCCGATCGTTGAGCTTCTCGGTGATGATTGCCTTATTCTTGACCTTATCGTAGGTGACTGCCTCGGGAGAAAGTTTGGAGCGATCTACAGATTGGTCGGCAATTTTCTCCTTGGTTACATTCTGATCGGCAATCTTTGAAGCTGATACGGCTCCATCGGCAAGTTTGCTTGTCGTGATGTTCTCATCGGCTATCTTTTCTGTCTTGATAGCTCCATCGGGAAGCTTGTCTGTGCTTACTGCACCGTCTGCCAACTTCTCGGTCGTAACATTGCCGTCACGAATCTTGTCTTTCGTGATGGCTTGGTCGTTGATGTCGTCTGTTTTCATCATCGGCACCATACCACCTATTTTTGTATCGTCTCTAAATGTAGGCATATTTGATTTCTTTTGGTTCTGATGAAGTGAATATCTGAATTTTTACGGTCTCTGGAAGAACTCTCATGCGTAGCTTGAACTCGCTTGTGTTCTTGTGCGGACAGATTGGGACTCTAGGCTTCTTGCCATCGCCGCAATCTTGGCGAATAACCAGCTTACCTGGAGTTTGCAAGGTAATCATCAAGTATATGTCACGATGCAGGGTAATCTCTGGCGATACCCAAGCAAGCTCATCCTCGCTATAGTTGGTTGAAACATACTCCATGATGCTTATTGTTTTGAGGTTTGACTTACGCCTAGTTGCTGCAAGGCAATCGTATACATCTGGCTTGCCTTGGTATCATCGTAGGCAGAGAGCAACAGGAAGGCTAGGTAATGGATGAAAGCACCCTTGAAAGTCTCAGAGATTTCCACGGTCTTTTCTCCACTGTCTGATTTCGTGATGTTGGTCGGTACTCCTACATAGGAAATAGTGACTGAGCCATCCGTAGGCTTTGGCTGAATGAGAACTTTTAACGGATTGACTCGCATGATGGCAGCTATTGGTCTGTCAAATGTTCCCTTTGCCGTATCATCAAACATCATCAACGCTTCATCGTCAGTGTCTTCCACTGGCACTACAGCCTTGTGCCATCCCTTAGCTCTAACACGATTAATATTGAACACGGAAACCGATTCTGGTATTTTGATAACCCCAACATCATCACTACCCTCGAATTTTTCTACCGATAGAGTTGTTGTGGTCGATGCAGTAGAAGTGGTGGCAGGAGTGTCTTCCTTCTTGGTTGCCGTAGAAGAGCCAGAGAGGGCGAAAGACGAAGTGGCTGTGATAGCTATCCAATGGAGTGCATCGGGGATATTCGCCTCGATGATATTGTCCATATACGAATCGTCCTTCTCGTCTATAACTTCTGCCATATCCGAGAGGTTGCCAGATTCCTCGTCTATGCGCCAACGTACTTCCTTTATGATTTCAGATACTTTCATTTCACCTTATTATTGTTTCAATCCACGTACTTTTGTACGACTATTCGTTAAAGTCTGGGAAGATAAGTCCAGCCTTGGAAGCGTGATTCATTGCCTTTGCAAGTGTTCTAAAATCCTTGTCGAAGCGTTCGTTCACGTAGGCGATTACCTCATCGGTGGTATGGATGCCTTTCACCTCCTCGGTCTGAGTCTGTTTCTTTGTAGTATTTACTGGTTCTGGCTCGATAACATCGGATTGCTCGGCGATGGAGCTAACCAGTGTAACCAAACCTTGTTTGAAAAGTTCGCTGTTTTCAAGCAAATCCTGAGCATACTTGTTTTTCAGGATAATCTCTGGCTTCTGTTTGGTTATTACGTTGCCTCGCTCGAAGTTATAACGAACCGTCACACCATTCTTCCCTTGAAGGATATGGCTGACCGTATTTCTGTTGGCGTTATATCTATATGTTTTAATCATTTTGCTAAAACTTTATTTTGAATAACAAACGACCAACATTTAGGCTAGTCGCTTGTTATTCAGTTTATGATACTAGGCAGCAATCAACTGTCCAGAGAAAATCTCCCATTTACCACCCTTGTAGATGTAAACGTTCTCCTTCTCGTACTTAGTAGAAGTACCAGAGTCTGTATAATCAGCAGTCAAAGCGACAATCATACCCTCATGTGGAGTATCTGGCAACTTGCTCATGGAGATAATGTTGTTGATAACACCCGATGCGCCAAGAGTAGAAATCTTGTCTTCTGGACCAACGAGAATACTGTTGTAACCTCGGAGAGCCACGCAGTCAGCTTCCCAGTGCATGTATCGCTTAGCCAAACGTGGGTCGTAACCATCCTTGGAGAGGTCGTTGGTCTTATCCTTGCTCTTCTCCTTTACATAGTGACGAGCACCCTTGAAGTCGGCACCAATCATGCAGTCTTCCAAGTCCATGTAGTCGAGTGTGCTATCCCATGTAAAGTTGAGCGTACCATAACTGCACTTGAACTGGTTGAAGGTAATATCAAACTGCTTGACGGTAGAGAACATGACATCACGACCCTTTGGCAACTCAATCTTCATCAGTCGCTCAATAGCATTCTTGCCACAGAAGAGATACATTTCATCAGACTCTGCGAAGTCTGTGAACATCAGCTTGGCGATGGCGATGAGGTCGGCGAAAGTATAGGTGTCGCCAATACCATAAGAGTTAGTCAACTGGTTGATGATACCCTCGGCTGAGTAAGCATACTCCTGTGCGCCGTCCTTGGTCTCCATGAGGAACTTCAACTTTGTGCCATAGAGGTAACTGCGTTCCTGACGGAGCAGGAACTTGGTAAGAGCATCTTCCTTCATGTCGGCAACGGTGTGAGGAGCCTTCTTCTTAATCTTCTCGAACTCCTCGGTGAAGATGATGGAGAATGCACGCTTCTGCAAGTACACCTCCTCTGAACGAGGCTGATAGTTCTCTGGTGGAACGAGCATCTGGCTCTCGGAGAGGATGGTCGAAGCGCAAAGAATCTTACTGTTGGCAGGGATGGCAGGGCAACCCATAGTGTCGAGCGTCTCGCCAATCGTTCCATCTGTCTCGGCTGGACCATTGAGAGCCTGTAAGGTAACCTCGTCCTTTGTCTTTTCGATAACCAACAGGTTCAAGCGTCCGCTTACCTTTGTCTTAGAACCACGTTCGTAGCCAGCAACGGAAGGAACGATGGCAGTACTACCCTTGTAGAATGGCAACAAAGAACCAGAGAAGTTAGATTTGTTGAGCTTGATAGTTCCTCCAGCTGTAACTGCCTCAATAGCCTTAGTGGTCTTGCCGTCAAGGGTGTCACCGCCAACACGTGCGTGCTTCTTCTCGTAACCAGAGCAAGGTACACTCTTGGTAATCTTTCGGATAACCTGCAACAATGGGGTTCGGAATGGTCGATACTTCTCTACCTCGCTATCCCAATCCTCCTCGGCAAGTCCACCTTTGCGAACCTGGGTTGCAGAACCCTGCGTGCCAGTCAAGTCCTGACCTTCTACTTTACCGCCTGGTGACAGACGGTCAGACTTATTTGGATCAACAGGCTCTTTTGTAGCATCCTCCTTGGACGAAGGTGCATGTCCCTCGTCGCCGATTTGCGTTGTAGGCTCAATATCCTCGCCCACAGCCATCATGCCGCCGCCCGTAACCACTGCAAGAAGCATCAGAATCATCTTGCAGATGAACTGATGATTAGAAAAATAATTGATTACTTTCTTCATTTTATACTTATATTTATGGATTATTAATATTGCTTAGTATGTGATACCCTCAAAGAAACTGTCTCTAGCCTTCTGCCGTTTAGGCTTTGCAGGCTTGTTTCCTGCGCCTGAGCTGTTGAGCGAAGGAGGGATACCCTCTGTTGCAGATGAGCGAACCTTGTTTTCTATCTTCTCGTTTCGGGCTTGCATAGCCGCCTCGTCTCTTGCCGATGCAATATCGGAGTCGTAGTTGTAGGCATTGGAGAACAGTTTCCAAGTGTCGGAAGAAATGTTTCCTTCCTCTGCATCGGCGATAACGCCCCAAACTTTACCATATAGGTCATTTGCCTCGTCTTCGGAAAGTCCCAACTTATCGAGTGCTTCACGGGATTTCTGTAAGTTTTTCATCAACTGTTCGCCGTGCTTCTCTTGCTCAGCCACCTTCTCTTGGTACTTGGTTATCTGGTCGGCTACCTTCTTGCCCAGCTCCTCGTCTTCCAGAGCAGCCTTGATGTCGATACCCTGCGAAGCCATCCACTCGAATGGGTGCATACCCTTGCGTGTAGAGTCAAGCACCATGGCAGCTAGCCATTTGTTGTTGTCGAGCAACTTGCTCAATGCCTGTCCGCTCTCCTCATACTTGCCCAGTGCATCCTCATCCTCGTTCATAGCACCGTAGCGTGCTTCCTTATCCTCAAAGTCGATGTCTTTGTGTCGCTTGGAGAAACGCTTGGAGAAAGCCGTGCGGTTAGGTCGCTCGTCCACAGGTGGAGCAGCCTCGGCAGATTCTGCAGGTGCAGCAACTTCGGCTGTACTCCCTGCATTCTGTTTTGCTTTTTCTTCTTCTGTCATAAAAAATCTTTTAACCGATTAAACTTTGCCGCAAAGATGCAAAGAAAAGGAAGGGATTTTGTCGGTACTATGCTACATCACAGGCGTAGGGTATAGAACTTACAAAGATTGGGCGTAGTTTGCCTATTTTTGCGCCTATATTATTAATAATGTATAAGAATATATGGCAAAAACCAGAATACTGACACTTAGCAATGTGATGCCTCGGCGCAACACATACGACTCAGTGAAGGCTCGCAAACGACGACAGGAGCATGGCAAGGATTGGGAGTTGTTAACCCGATGTCGCAATGCTTGGAACAATCTGAGCGGTGTGCGTGAAACGAGAGCTAGAACCATGCGCTATTGCACTGGCGACCAATGGAGCGACACCATCCGAGTGTACAAAAACGGCTATTGGCAAGAAATGTCAGAGCGAGACTATATGGAGAGACGCAACCAAACGCCGATGAGCAACAACATCATGGTGAGCATCTTGGAGTCTATCACTGGTCTCTATGCCAAGCAGGGCACGGAACCAGTTTGCTTTGCAAGAGATAATGACTCCCGACAACTGAGTGACATGATGAGTGCCACGATGCAATGCAACTGGCAGACTACCGGCATGCAGGATTTGCTGAACCACTTTATCAAGGACTATCTGCAAGGTGGACAGATGTATGCCAGAGAGAGTTGGGAGGACAGGGAACTGGAAATGCCCGATGCGTGGACGGATATGATGGAACCCGACCACATGTTTTTTGAGTGCGGAAGCGACCCAAGACACAACGACATCTGTCTGATAGGCTGTCTGCATGATGTGAGCAGGGAAGATTTGTACCAGAAGTTTGCCCGAAGGGAATACGGACTGAGCGTTACCGACCTGAATGCGATATTCGGCATCAACGATGAAATGGACGATGGCGGTTATGGCTACGAGTTTAACGAGGAGAAGGATTTGAACAACCTGAGCTTCGATTTCACCAACAAGGGTAAGCACTATCATAGAGTGATTGAGGTTTGGACCACGGAGACCAAACCGAGACTGCAATGCTTTGACCCTATTGCCAAGAACATGAACAACGCTTGGTTCCGTGTGGATTTGGAAGACACGGCAATGATAAACAAGTTGATTCGGGAAAACGAGAAGCGAAAGAAGCAGTATGACGAATACGGCGTGCCGGAAGAAGACCGTGCCTATATTACATCGGAAGACCTTTCTGATAAATACTGGTACTACACCTTCATGGCTCCCGACGGAACCGTTCTGTGCCGTGGAGAATCACCCTACGATTTCAAGAGCCACCCATTTACCGTGAAGCTCTATCCGTATATCAACGGAGAGATTCACCCATTCATGGCTAACGTGATAGACCAGCAACGCTACATCAACCGCTTGATCGTGATGAACGACATGGCATTGCGCAGCAGCTTCAAGGGCTTCAAGATGATTCCTTTGTCTGTTCTTGGCAACAAAACCCCAGAAGAGTTTATGCAAGATGCCATCGAATATGACGGATGGCTATTCTACAAGCCTAATAAAAATGCGCCACAGGTTAAGCCCGAGATTATCACTTCTAGCGCAGTCAATATCGGCACCCACGAGCTATTGCAGATAGAGCTGAACTTGATACGAGAGGTAACGAATGTATCGGGCGCACTCCAAGGCAAGACTCCATCGGCAGGAACTTCCGCCGCACGTTATGCACAGGAGAGCCAGAACGCAACCACCTCTTTGTTCACCATCCTCTCGGATATGGAAGTGTTCACCGAGCGACTGGCTACCAAAAAGTGCATGACCATCCAGCAGTTCTATGAGGACGGCAGAAAGATATTCAACAAGGACGGACTCAACGTATATCGTTACGACCGTCTTTCTGCCCGAGATATTCACTTCAAGATAAGCATCAAGAACGCCGCTGCAACCGCCGCATACAACACTTCTCAGAATGATGACTTGAAAGAACTCCTTGGCATAGGAGCAATCAACCTCATCCAGTACTTGCAGAATGTCAACAAGCCATACGCCGACAAATTGTTGTCTAGCATACAGGAGCAACAGGCGCAGCTAGAACAGATGTATCAGCAACAAGCAGCACAGCTGGGCGGCGTGCAGGTAGATGAGAACGGACAGGTACAGGGCGCAGACCAGAACGCCGTCAACCAATTCTTTAACGGTAACAATCAAGCAGCATAAGGTATGAGTGAGAAAACGAAACTTATAACAATAAGTCTTGGCTCTGTAGAAGGAGATGTAATGAAAGTGGTTTCTGCTATAGCAAAGAGACAAACTGACAAGGCAGAGAGAACCTTATTCTCTAACGTTACGCTCTCTACCGCAGAGAAGGCTATTCTAAACCAGTATATCAAAGCCGCAGCAAGCGTTTTTGCAGGTGAGGTTGCACCCATCGTGAAGACTTACATAGATGCATCATTGCCGTTATCCGTAACGTTCAACGTAACAAGGTTGAACGATGGACACAAGAGTGCATTCGAGAGCAACTTTAGGAGTTTTGTGAATGCCTACGTAACTAACATGATTCTGATGCTCAGCAATACAGAACAAGCCAAGTCTTTTGCTGAGGATATGGCAACCCATCTGAATGCAGCAATCAAACTGGTGTACGACAAAGATCCACCTTTAACCTCAGTAAAGAGCCTGAAAGACATGACTGGCTCCATAGAGATAGACCCACAAATAACGACTAAAAAATAAGAAAGATATGATTATTAAATTCCAAATTATCAAATCGGTGGTAATAGAGGCTGTAAAGGCGACCACCTATCTGAAAGCGAAAGTAGATAGCTCTACCGATGAGAAAGCTGTAAAGCTAGGATTTCAAGAAGCCGCAGGAGACGATGAGGTGCATGAACGTACGCTTACCCACGACTTCCAAACAGCTCTCGAAGTCGTGAAAACCATCCTTGCAGAATATCTTGTGCCAACAGCTCAGACCGTAGGCGACAATATCATTTACTACAATGACAAGGATGATGACATCGTAGAGTTTACACTAAACGCCTCTCGCCGCTGCAACGGTACGCTGACAGATACACTTGCCAGACTGGTAGCCAAGTACGTAGAGGACTATATGATATTCCAGTGGTGGCTCAAAACCACCAACCAGAAGCAAGCCGAGCCATACCAAGGTTTCCTTGGCTTAGACGAGCAAGCCATCAGAAGATGTTTCGTTTTGAGTGGTCCAGTCCTTCCAAAGATTCCTTACACCCAGCATCTGAGTGCCAAGGTTGACGGAAGCGAGACAGACGGCGGCGTAACCATCCGCATAGACGAAGAGGATGTAACTCTGTCTTACAGTATTGACGATGGAGCCATTGACGATATTGAGGCGAGAAGCAACGACAATAGCATCTTGGAGGTACATCGTAGCCAAGAGCCTCACGCTTTCAGCTTGCAGCCTGTCAATACAGGTGTGGCATACGTAACATTGTTCTCTCGACACAGCGACAAGCTGAAAGTGGAGGTAGAAGTAACCGTAGCAAAGGAGGTGTAACATGGAGTTCAACGCATTGCACCCAACGCATTTTATTCGTGAGCGAGGATGGAAGCCAGAGCCTAACCCATTCTTGCCACGACCGCCACGCCCTGCGCACATCTATTTCGACAAGCACATCTTTATCTATTCCAACCAGCTTTGGTATGATATTGATGCTACCACCCACATGATGGGCAGAGTAAGACAGGAGAGCGATCCGAACATAGCGAATACCGTTCCGACAAGCGAGAACACGCAGGAAAGACCGCTGTTCTACAGATGGTTCGACAAATACCTGAAAAAGGTAGAAGGTCTGCTGTCTGCCTACATCATGAAGCCGCATGGCGTGGTAAGAGACAACGCCTTGAAGGAATGGGACGAGAAAGAGATATGGTTGCGAATGCCCGACTATTGGGACGATACCCGACTAGATAGTTTGGTAACAGCCATCCACGATTATATATCCGCTGGTGCTCTCTTGGAATATTTCAAGTTGACCCTCACCAGCAAAGACCCTCTTACGGTGGATAAGGCGCAAGACCTAGAGGATGCCGAGCTTGAAATGATAGATAGTGCCAATGCTACCAAGGCAGGAGGTATGGTAAGGCAGCTAAAGCCATTTGGATAAAAGGAAGGAGTGTGGAAGTATGGATGATTTCGATTTCAAGACCGTAAGGGAGCTAAAGAAAGAGAAGGCAGAGAAAGCCAAGGCAATTCTGCCTGTAAAGAAGAGCGCACAGAAAGAGTTCTTGCGTGACTTCTTGGCTCGCCATCAAGATAAGTTCGAGGAGAAGATGGATGAGTTAGCCGAGTATGACCCTAAGACTTACTGCACCATCTATAAGGACTTGATGAAACACATGATACCTAAGCAGAGCGAGGTGAGCGTGACCCACGGACTTGACGAGGACTTCAAGCAACTTGCCGCAATGGGCATGACGAAGGTGAGCAACGACAAGACTCTGGATATGGAAAGCGTACCGAAGATACAGGACGCAGACTTTGAGGAACTAAACGATTTGGCAGATGGCATTGGTAACTGATAAGCAAATTGATGACCTCGTATTGGAGAACCGTGCGAGGTACGAGGAGATATACGGCACTTACAATCCGTGGACTGGCGAAAACTGCTACGACATGGAGCACAGGGAACTGTTGGAGCTACCCGACTTCATGATCAAGAAGATGTGGGTGCCAAGGGAGTGTATGCGTACATTATTATATAGGGGGCTGAAACAGGTAGGCAGTCTGAAAGAATACATCATACAGGTATGGGGACGAGAGTATAACGAAAAAAGCTATTATACCAAGCAGCTCATCATGGTGCTCACCTTCGAGATAATGAAGGTACGCTTCCGTGAAGACCCAGAGTTTGCCCTATACGCCACCGACAAGATTGAGGATAAGGTGACAGGTAACATGATTCCGTTCAAGCTGAACTACCCTCAGCGCAAACTCCTCAAAATCTTTGAAGACCTGCGCACAAGCGGAGCCGCCATCCGTGTCGTTATCTTAAAGGCTCGTCAGTGGGGAGGCTCTACGCTGACCCAGCTCTACATCAAGTGGCTGCAAGACTTCCGCCGAGACGGATGGAACGCCATCGTGCTAGCCCAACAGAAGAACACGGCGAAGAAAATCAAGGCTATGTACCGAAAGGCTTTGGAGAACCAGCCAGGGTGGACGCTCGGACACAGCGGTGCCAAGCTGCAATTCTCTCCTTATGAGAACTCTCCAGACGATTTTCAAGTAACGGACGGCATGAGAGCCATTCGCCGAAGCACGTTGACCGTGGCATCGTTCGAGAACTTCGATTCCGTGCGTGGTAGCAACTTCCACTGCGCCCACTATTCCGAGGTAGCCTATTGGAAGAAGACCCCTGAGCATGACCCGGAGGGTGTGATTTCCTCTATCTCTGGTGGTATCAGAAACCAAGAGGACAACTTGGAGGTTTTCGAGAGCACAGGCAAGGGTAACTCTGGATTCTTCTACGAAAAGTGCCAACTCGCCATGGACCCGAAGAACAATGATGCTTACTCCTTCCTCTTCATCCCTTGCTTCTTCATCGAGCACGACATGGAGGAGGTGAAGGACGAGCGAGCCTTTGCACGTTGGCTTTTGCAGAACAAAGATAAAAGTACCAACCCGAAGGGCTACCGAGAGACAGGCAAGTTCTTCTGGCGTATGTGGGAAAAAGGAGCGTGTTTCCAAGCCATTGAATGGTACAGAAACTTCCGCAACAAGTTCACTACCCATGCTTTCTGCGCTACCGAGGCACCAGTGGACGAGGAAGATGCCTTCCGTAACTCTGGTAACTTGGTCTTCAATCCTTACAGCATTGATGATTTGCAGAAGAAGTATAAGCGTGAACCGCTCTATACCGCAGACATCATGGTCAATACATCGGTAAAGGATGAATCAACCATCGCCAAGTCTAAGATTGACATCAGAACCGATGGCATGGGCGACCTGAAGATTTGGGCTGTGCCGAACGTTCTGAAAGTAGAAAACCGCTATGTGGTGAGCGTGGATATTGGTGGTAAGAGCACGACATCGGACTATACGGTAATGACCGTGATAGACCGCTTCGGCATGATACCAACCATTCACGGCAAGCCTAGGGTGGTGGCAAGATACCGTGGGCATGTTCGCCACGACAAGTTGGCATGGATGGCAGCAGCCTTGGCACATTACTACGATGATGCCCTCTTGGTAATAGAGAGTAACACTGCCGACCGAGAGAAGAATAACAACACGGAGGGTGACCACTTCGGTAGCATCCTCAACGAGATAGCAGACTACTACGACAACCTGTATCAGCGCACAACAAGCCCAGAGGACGTAACCGATGATGTACTTGCAAAGTATGGTTTCCAAACCAACAAGCTAACGAAGGGATGGGTTATCGACAACTTGGAACAATTCGTTGACGATATGCTCTGGGATGAGCCAGACAAGGAAATGTATCATGAGCTTCGCATCTATGAGCGACACGATGATGGTAGCCTTGGCAACATCGTAGGCAACGGCAACCATGATGATGTGCTGATGAGTACAGCCATCGGTCTTTGGGTGAGTGCCAACGATATGGAGAAGCCACAATGGAAAAAGAAAGAAAAGCCAAGCAGCGGAGGTGACGGCGTTCACACGGCTGCAAAGATATAAAAAGGAGGTAGGCAAGTGCTTACCTCTTTTTCGTAGTAGCTTGAATCAATCCGCCAAGCAAATAGCAAGCCTCCTCCTTATACATATCCATCAAATAATATTCTGAGATATGTTGCACCACATGCAACATTTCATGGCTGAGGCTGTTGGCATACTCCCCAAAAGAAGTAGCCCAACCAACTGCCACCACCGATTTTCGCTCGGAAACATTGGAGTAGGTGAGTCCCTTGTTTGCTTCACCTCTGAGCACAAGATTAGTGGCATCTTCGAGAGGAACGCCACTGCATCCCAAATCCCGAAGACACCTTCTAACATACATAGCATCCCTAGACCGCACATCATAAAGCACATGCACAGTCCAGTCGTACCTTTCCAGATAAATCTCTTGCTCTGTCACTCTAACTTAACATTTAACATTCAACACTTAACATTGTCATAAGATTTCGTCCCAAGGAATGCCCACGCCGTTAAAGCAGGTGTCAGCATAAAATCGGTTAAAAATGAAGCCGTCCTGTTGATCCTCGTCATCCACATAGTCCTTGATGAACTGAGCCAGTGCCTTCTCGTCTGTTATCGAAGAGGCGTAGAAATCGGCTCGGCACATATTAGCAATGTAGCACGCATCGTGTCCCACGTTATTCTCTAGCTCGATGTTATACTTGTGCAGCAATTCCTCCACCTCTTCTTTACCCATAGGCTTGATAGGCTTTCCGTTCTTGCGCATCTGCTTCACCGCCCACTCACACATCTTCTTGTTGAAGTGCCAACCATTGTAACGCAGATAAGCTGTCATTTCCTCTGGCTGATAGTCGTAGGCATTCAAAGATATTCTTTGTTTTCTCATAATGATAATCCTTTAAACAGAAAAGAGTGAAGAGGAAAAGCTAATGGATTCTTCACTCTTCGTTCTTCACTCTTCACTTAATTAATACTCGTCACCGTAACCTCGGTAATCACGCTCTCGTTCCCCACGACGGCGCATGTCCTCGTACTCGTCATGCTCTCGCATACCACTTCTGCCTCCAGAGTGTCCTCGGTAGTCGGGCATACGGTTGCGCTCGCCGTATCGGTCTTCCTTCTCACGCTTCATCTTGTCAAGACAAGTCATAGCCTTGCCGCCGAAGCGAAGCATACTCTCGATGTTCTCGTACAAGTCATCAAACTTGTCTTCCGTAATCTCAATCATATACATAGCTTTACCTTTCTTCTTAAAGTGAATGGATAGAGTAGGAGATTACTTGTTTACCGCCTTTTCGAGCAAGCCCATCATGCGGTCAAGTTTTCCTTCCATACCAGAAACCTTTCCCTCCAACTTGCTTATCTTCTCAGCCTGTTCCTTTTCCTTGGCTATCTGGGGGTTGAGTTGCAATAGCATTCCCTCGCAAGATTTTACAACCTTTTCGTGGTAATCTACGCTCTCCAGTATCGCCTTGGAGGTACGCAACATTGCATCGACCTCTGCACTCATCGCATCCTTGCTTTCGCTAACCACAAGGTTCTTGTCGTTGGCTATCTGACCGTTGGCGGGCAACTGCTTGAAGTCCACCTCCTCGTCATTGATTTTCACTTTCACATCTACCACAGATTCCATAGGCTGCGGCGTGAAGCCATTGTTAAACGATGGGTACTTGGTCTGCGGATTGCTTACCGAAACAACCTGTCCGATTCTCAAAGTTGGGTTCTCGCCTTTATCCAAGACATAGAACAATGAATTTTGTCTTAGTCCAGAAAACATAATGTAATCTCCTATCTATTCAATCTGTTAAACAATACCCGTCATCAGTTGAAGGGTGTTAGTGTCTCTCTCAAACCAGAACTGCAATACGCCAGTACCAGGAATATCAGCCACTGTAAGAGCCTCACCATTGTACTTAGTCACAGCCTGAGTTACGCCGTTGGTCTCGAAAAGGATTGGCAGCGTTGTAGTCGTGCCTGTTGGTATCGACTGCATCAAGTTCACGAAAATCGTTCCCCTGTAGTTCGCATTCACGAAGGCGTGATTTCTGAATGAGAACACCACGTTGGCAGTGTTCACCGTCACGCCTTGTGAAGCGATTGCTGCTGAGCCTCTACGGTTTACCCATGCAAATGGATTCATCCAAGCCATAGTAGCCTCCTTTCTTAGTTTAACCCCAGAAACCAGCTCCGTTCAAACCGTTCAAGCCGTAAAGCCCATACTGTGCAGCGATACAATTAGGCACAGCCGTGAAGGGCTGATAAGGAGTTGTAACGGTCTCTGGTAACTTACACTTGATACCTGCAACTTCGCTCTGCAAACCTGCGAGCACTTGGTTTACAGGAGCCAATGCCTGACCCACAATCTGAGAGGTCATAGCAGAAGACTTGAAGGTGCTGTTCTCCTCTCGAAGAGCATCTATCTTATTCTGCATTTCCCTGAACTCAGCTTGCTTCTGACCGTCAACAATGGTCTGAGTGCTATCCTTGATAGCGTTGTGCAAGTCACAAGTCTGTCTCTGAGTCTCGTAAGCCACATTGGAGAAACCACGCTCCTGACCAGTAGCCACGTTGTTGATGGCATTCTGTAAGGTTCCTGTCTGCTGACAGATAGCCAAGCGGTTCTCGCAGCAGCAGTTTGCAATCTGCTGAGCAATCTGCATGTTACCCTGCTGCAAAGCGTTGATGGTCTGCATACCGCTCATACCTACCTGATTACCCACGTTCTGAACCTGAGAAGTCAAAGCAGAAATGGCATTCTGAATCTGACCTTCGGTGCAGTTGAGCTGAGTAGCCAAGTTGCTGAGAGCATTACGGTTGCCACCGATGGCATCCATCAAGAGAGAGCGACCGTAGTCGTTGTTAATCTCGTTAGCCAAGCCAGCACCATTGCCACGACCGAAGCCACCGAATCCGTTACCGCCCCAACCCATGAGGAAGAAGAGGAAGATAACCCACATGAACCAACCACCTTCGCCGCACATGCCGTTGTTGTTACCCTTCATGGCGAGAAGCACGTTTGGGTCAACGCCCTGCTTCTGGAGAAGTGGGGCGAGAAGACCTAGCAGTCCGTTGCCGCTAGTACCTTCATTTCCGAAAACATAAGTTTTGCTTTCCATAAAAAATGATAGATTAATCGTTTCGTCCACTATTGAACTTGCTGCAAAGGTACTCCAAATCCCCGGCATGACCTAACTATGCTCAAAAATAATTTCACTATCAAATTTACATTGATTATCAGTAAATTACGATGAGCAGGAAAATGCTCACTTATTTAGCATTCGTCTAAATTTCAAAGAAACCCCGGCATAACCGATACAACTTACCGATATTTTCACTACTTTTGCAAGAAAATAACGCTTTTTAAATTTATCAATATGAAGAAATTACTATTTATCTTAGTGGCTATCTTGTCACTATGCGCTTGCAGTAGTAGCGATGAAGAGAGTATAAACAATACCTTTACATTGGATGGTAAGAGCTACCAAATAGACGATGTAACCCTTAGCATTAGAGGTGTGATGTTCCATTCTGGAGAATATACCCTTAATATATATAATTGTGATTACGAGGTAGGAAAGAAAAATTATCTTAGTGCTTTCAAAAATGCCGAAGCTTTGGTGATGAAGGGAAACGGTTGGTATGGAGATATTTTGTATTCGTGGGATAGAGACAAAATAAAAGAAGACTCTTATGTTACCGTCAAGGAAAATGATGATGACAACAGAACCTATGTAGAGGCATACATTAATGATGGCAAAAAGATAGTCAAAGCTAAATATTTAGGAACTCCAAAAGTAGATTAGCTATGCCTTATCCTCGTCATCCGAAAAACGAAGCTATAGTTTTCGTTTGGATTTCATCCTATATTCTAGCAGAAATATTTGATAACTGTCTTCCTAAAGATATATCTCCAATAGTTTTCTTGATAATGCTACCTTTAGCAATAGTAGCTACATTATATATTATAATAAAGAGGGTGTGTCATAAGTCCATGACGCACCCTTTTTCTATCTATTAATTTCCATAAATCTTATCTTGACTTAACAGCTACCAGTAACAGAATGTTTATAATATTTACTTTTTAGTTTCCTTAGATATAGATTTCTCAGTTTAGTTCACAATAGGGCATAGTTATCCCTTACAGCTTCATCAGCTGTTTTGAGTTTTACAACTCATGTCGCTTTATTCCTAACATTTTTTTCAAGTTGGCAGATATGGCATAAACACCGAAGTCCATATAAACCTTCTCTTTGCCAAAATGTCGGAATCGTTTATAGCCCATATCAAACTTCATTTGCCCAAAAACCGCCTCCGGCTCTACCGGTCTTTTGCTCCGGTGTTCCAAACCTTGCTCAGATGTCAACAAGTCAAAGGCTTCCTTTTTGTAGGCATTAAGGCGATGATTAATTCCGACAACCCTGTCTCCTTTGGAAGTCTTGCACATACTAGCCAATGGACACCCCTTACATCGCCTTGCCTTGTAAAGGGTTATGACGGAAATATATCCGGAATCACTAGTTGTCTGTCGCTGCCCACATTCTTCCATATGTTGCCCCATAGGACAAACCAGGTAGTTTTCCTCCTTATTATAATAAAGATTTGCCTGGTTAAAAGCATCTTCCTTGAATGGTCTGTGCTGCTCCTTATGAAACCAGTTGTACTTAACGTAACCTATCATGTTCTCTTCTTCTATGAACTCATAATTCTCTAAGGATCCATAGCCGGAATCTGCAGTGACGGTTTGGGATTGTCTGCCGTGTCGCCATTTGAATTTCTGCATGAAAGGCTTGAAAGTAAGTGTATCTGTTGGATTTGAATATAAGTCAAAGTTCGTGATATACTGATTTTCGGTGGCTATCTGCAGGTTGTAGGCAGGCTTGGTCTGTCCATTATTCATAGCATCCTCTTTGAGGCGCATGAATGTGGCATCTTTGTCTGTCTTGGAATAACTGTTTCTGCTGCCAAGAATCTCCAATGAAGACTCATATTCGCGCATTTTATTGCTATTGTCATACAAGTGTTTAATCCGAGTACCAAGTTTGTTGCGTTCTCTTTTTGAGAGTTTTTCCTCCGGAATAGACTGTAGTTGTTGCTCATAACTTCTTATAGTGGAGTCTATGTCGTACGATTTTTCCAGCACACTCTCCTTGTTCTCGTCATATTCGTTTCCAGAAAGGTACTTTATCTTTTCTTTTAGCTGCCTGAGAGCTATTGCTGTCTTTTCCAAAAGCTTCTCACGGTTTTTCTGCACGGTTTTCTTCCAAACAAAAGTATACTTGTTGGCCTTTGATTCTATCTTCGTACCATCAACGTATTGTTCCTCCAGGGTTATAACACCCTTTTCTACAAGGATATTCACCACCTTGTCGAAATAGTAATCGATACATTTGAGAAGATGATCAGAACGAAATCGGTTAATCGTTGAATATGATTGGCGTTGACCGCCACAAATCCACATATAACGGATATCATAGCGTAGGCAACTGGCTATACCTCGGCAGGAATATACACCGTTGATGTAGGAATATATGACAAGGCTAAGTAACATCATCGGACTATATGGAGGGGCACCTGTACCTTCGTATGTACTTAACAAAGGTTTACTGTCCATACTGCGAACTATGGTATCTAACATGCGTACTTTATCATCTTTTGGGATATAATCCTCAAAAGATGAAGGAAAAAAGCTCAAATCTTTCCTAGTTTCGGATTTTATTTGTATCTTTGCCATATTCTATAAAAGTTTTCTGCAAAGATACAACTTTCTTGCAGAAAGACAAAGCCCGAGCTTGTGAAAGTTTGGGCTTTGTTGTAAATAAAACAGAAAACTTTCTTAAAGAACAAGACAAAAGTTTGCAAGTAGGCGTTTTTTGCGAAAAAGGGTGCGTCATGGACTTATGACACACCCCCTTTAATTTTAGTTCAACTTATCCAACTGCTCCACCGCCTCCATCATGATTCTGTCAATATTCTCATTGGCATTTTTGATGCTTTCGGTGTCACCCGATTTATCTCTTAACTTCTTCCAGACTTTCATCTGCTTCTCGGCAAGCTGAATCACTCTTACCTTTGCCGCATCCTTGGAGTTCTGGAAGTTGTAGTAATCTCCGATGTTGGCGATACGCTTGTCAATCGGCACATTCTTCGATTTCAGTCTATCCACGTTGGCGATAGTCTTCTCCATTTCATCCTTGTAATTATACCACTTGCTCTTAGTTCTCTGCAAGCTACTCTGCTCACTAGGAGTATAGAAGATCGAGCGAACGAAAGGAATATCCTTTGTCTCGGCATCTTTACCATGCTTGATAAGTCCAAGCGAGCGTTCCGCAAAGGTAGCCGCACCGCCGAGATAACCACTGTAGAAGTGCTGCAATCCTGAAGGGTTTGTAAGCGCATCCAGGAAGTCGTTGCCCTTCATGTCCTCGTTACCCTTCGCCACATCGTTAGTGTAAGCATTCGCCTTCTTGTTGAGGCTAATCAGGAAGTCTGGAGTACCCTTGTAAGCAAGCATCCAAGCTGGCTGATTCTCGTCAAACTTGTTGTCTCGTTCTATAGGAGCACCCTTCCAGTCACTATTGTAAGCCCATTCTATGAAAGGAGAGGTAGCCGAAGGCATCACAGCCTTCACGGTCTCTTGCACAGGATGCTTACCAAATGAAGCATTGCCAAGGTAATCAGCTACAGGAACCAACTGTGACATACAGCCCACTGCATCCAAGAAAGGATTCTTCTGTCCGCTCACGTTTGGCGAGAAGGTTAGTCCTGCCGCCAAGTCCCCCAGTCCATAGAAGGCTCTTTCCTCGATGGCAAGCGGAATGGTCACAAACTCACCTTCGCCCACATACACACAAAGGTTGTTTCTTCTGATGTAGTCAGGCAACTCGCCGTAAGGGTCTTTCACGCCCTTGCGGTCTTTCTCGTCCTCGTTGGCGATGAGGAAGTTGTTGAGCAAAGCCATAGCCATGCCGCTAATCATAGGACCACTTGCGATATATCCCAAGGTGCCAGCAGTGTTGTTCTTCAAGTTCTTTACAAGCAAGTTCGTGCTCTGAATACCAGCGTTAAAGAACATGGAGGTATTTCTGAACCAAGCGGAAGTGAAGCGATAGGTATTCTTCCTGAAGTTCTGGAATCCGCCCATTTCTCCATTCTTGAAACTCTTGATTTCGCTACCAGAGCCATGACGGTTGAAATTGGTTGATACCTCCTTCGCATCGTAAGTAGAGCGAACCACCGAGCGACCATAGTCACGGCTAGCGCAATAGGTAGCGAAGCGAGCCATGTTCTCGGCTATCTCGTTCACGTTCTCCAAGTTCTTGAAGATGACATTGTAGAAACCCTTGCCAATCTTGCTAGCTTTGTTACGCTCAGCCTTGATGTTGCGTTTGTACTCTTCCGTCCATTCCTTCATGTCCTTAATCTGCACCCATCCAGTCTCGCCGCCGTTCTCCATGAACTCCTTGAAGTATCTCTGAATCTTGTCAGAGGTGTCAAGCGTTCCGTTACGATATTTGGCAAACAAACCGAAACCGCCAGTGTCCTTGAAGTCGCTCAGCTTAGAGTTTCTGATGCCCTCGATGATACCGACCTTGGCATAGTACTTTTCGAATACACCAGTGTATCTTGCGCCCTCCTTAGCCAAGAGGTTGGAAGAAGCAAACTCAAAGTCACGCATCATGTTTCTCATCACAAACTCTGGATTATAAGAGGTGCAAGTCTGAGCCATGAAGCGAGAAATCTTTCCTGCAATCTTACCGATGCCAGTCTCGTTCTTATGCTCCAGCAACCCATTCAACGCCTGTGCGGCTCTAGGATTACCGTTCACGATAAATGAGTGCTTCTTTCCTGCTATCATCACATCAACGATATGCTGAGATTTGTTTTCTGCTCTCTGGAACTTATACCCAATCTTGCCTCTTCGATACACCTTGGTTGCCAATCCCTTCGATTCCAAGTCCTTCATTTCGGCATTGAAATCTGCTACAATCTGGCTGATTTCGTCAGGTGTGGCATCCTCTGGAATGTCAGGGTAAAGCTCCACGGTGGTTTGCGTGATAGGATCATCTGCATACCAAACGCTCGTTTCAGTCACAAGATTATTATTCGAGTGGTTTCTGATGAATCTAGCGAAAGCCTGTTTGATAGCATTCTTGCCGCCATTATTGATGGCTCTGTTGCCCATGGCACCAATCTGCGCCAACACGTTTGTCTCGCTCAGATACTTGTGTCCTCTCGCTCTCATGATGGTGCTACCGATGTAACTCTTTGGGTCGCCCTTCTCGGTGATATAGCCGTAGGTGTCTTCCGCAGTCGTCTCATCATACTTTCTCAATGGCACATACCAGTTGAACATTCCCGATACATGACCGTACAGCTCCCTGCTGATAAGACCATTCTTATAGTCCGTGTCAAGCGAATACTGAGTAGCAGCCTTCACCTTATTCCAATAGTCAGCGACAGAGCCTTTCTTGATGTCCTCCATCTTGCCCTCAGAGTCCATCACGCTAGCGATAGCCGCAGCATCATCGTAAGAGTCGGATGATTTCTCAATCTCTTGAATGGCATGAATACCCGAATAGTCGTGCTCGCCTGCATCAAACTTATTCTCGCTATCCACGTAGGTACGGATAAAGTCATCCATCTGGCTATAATACTCCTTCAAGTCGATGTCGCCACGCTCCAACTCCTCGTCAAGTCTTGCCTTCTCGTTGTCCCAATCAAACTCAATGGTGTCAGCCAACTTCTTCTGTTTCTCGTCCATGCGCATAGCCTTCAAGGTATCACGTACATATAAAATACGGTTGCGCTCCAGTCCGTGCTTGGTAATCATGTAGAGGTTGAAGTTACGAATCTTCTCATCGTCCTTCTTGCCCTCGAAGGCATCAAGCACCTGAGCCATCGCCTTGTCGAGAGGCTTCATCACGTTGCGCTCAAACATCTGAGCCGCATCGCTCATTGCTCCCTGCATCGTGTTCTGCAAAATATATGGATTCTCCGAAGAAGCAATATCCTCAATCTTCACTCCAGGCACAATAGCCGTTATCAAGTTCTTCAACGACAGCATATTGTCCATGTAGCTCTCCGTGAACATATACCCATGCGCATCAAGCGAACGATGGTAACGGTCAAGAGCCGTTCCTGCCGATGGAGTGGTGCGGAAGTGAATCTGTCCGTCCGTAGCCTCTTGATACTCAGCCTTCGGTAAATCGCCCAAGCCCTTATAAATCCTGCCGTCATTGTCATGGAACATACCATCATGCTCCGTCATAGCAGGAATGTCCTCGTGGTCGAGACGGTATTTCACCGCCTCGGCACGCATCTTATAGTAAGGGTCGTTAGGGTTCTTCTGTAAGTTCTTGCTCAACCAGAGCAGATACTTCACATCTTTGGTGTTAGGAGCCAAGCGATAGCCGATTTCATGCAAGAAGTCAGAAACCTTATTCTTGATGGAGTTCCAGAGACCAGCATCGCCTCTTCCTTCCTCGGCAAGTCTAGCGATACCTTCCTCTATGGCATCCTCGATGCCGAAAGAATTGTACCTTCTTTCCTCGTCCACAAGTTTCTTTAAGCTAGCATACTCTGGCTTGTCAAGGTTATCCCAAACCTCACGGATGAACTTTCTGAAACCATCCTCGCCAAGCAACTCTCTCATTCCCTTGTGTCCTACAACCTCATGCCAGATAGTCTTCTCAGCAGTATATCTGTCGTGGATATTAGGCATGTAAAGATGCACCTCGCCAGTCTTCTCATCGTACCAGCCAGTCACATTCTTTCCTGCCTCGATGTCAGCCTTCACTTTAGGATTGGTAATCTCATCAACCGAGTTAACCATATTCACCTTGCCGCCCACCTTCTCGCTCACGTTAGCGATATGGTTATACACGATGCTCTGCGCATCGTTGCCCTGCTCGCCGTCAGCAGTACGATAGTGCGCTCTGCTCTCCTCGAAGTCGTTAGGTGTCTTTACCTCTACACCCATTTTGTTCAGATGATAGAGTACATCTTGCAAGTTCTTTGAATCGAAGGTAGCCCAGAAGTTCTTGCCTTTCGATTGGAAGTTATGACCATGAACCAAGTCCAGCAAGTCTTGATTCAAGTAGTACTTGCCACCTTCCTTTCTGCTAGCAGGAACATAAAGAGTATACATGTCACCCCAATTCTTCACCAATTTCAATCCACCATCTGTAGAGGTCAATTCAGCTCCGCTATTTTTCTTGGTAAGCCAGTTGTAAGCCTTGGCGATAGGCATATTGCCTGTAATCTCCTCTGTGCTCACGCTGTCAGGCACCAAGATGCCTTGCTTCACCTTACCATCATCGGTAGTGTAAGAAACTAAGTGTCCGATATTCTTGTTGTCAGCCAAAGCCTCCAACATATTACCCGTGATAATGCGCCCAGTGGTACGGTCTTTCTTTGGAATCAGTCTGTCCCAAGAGTTCATGGTGATAACATAGCACTCCTTGGCAAATCTTTCAGTGTCTGTATCAATTCTTTCAAGTGCCTTTGGTCTGGTAAGAGGAATCTCCACACGCTTTCTAGAATCGGTGGTAGCAAAGACGATAGACGAAGAACCTAAGTTATAGTTCTTGTCGTATTTGAAGCCGATAACTCTGGCAAACTCAGGATATGAGGAAGCAGAAGCATCCTCCATATACCAATCCGAAGGAACGCTGACAGTTCTGTTAGGGTCGCAAACGTAGAGCGGACCGATAAACATTTCGTATTTGGTATTTATGTTTGCGATAGCTTCCGATTGTTTATCCAAAAGTTTCTTCTTGACATCAGCGACAACATCCGCTATTCGGGTCTTGATTTCCTCTTCTGTCAAGATGTGCTCACCCGGTGCAAGTTGCTCGCCCTTGTCAATCTTCTTTTCCACCTTGGCGTTCTGCTTCTCCAGAGCCTTGCGAGTTGTCTCTTCTGCCTTGACAGCTTTCTTTTCCATCTGCTCTGCCATCTTAGCCTTGGTTTCCTCAATCTTGGCTGCTTGTGCTTTCTTGATTTCGGCAATCTTATCGCTTCTCCAAGTGTCCCAATCCTTGCCGTCAAGCATCTTCTTCTGTGCTTCCTGTACCTCCTCTGCCTTCATAGGCTTCTTCAATACGTTCATTTCCACAGTTTCGATATAGGTGTTGTCGGCAAAGGCATTGTCGCCGTTAGGGTCTGAGCCTTCCTTCCAAACCTCACGTTTCAAGGTCTTAGTCTCCAGTGGCATGTCGGTTATTTCGAGGTCGTTCATACCCATGTCGTTCAACTGCTTAATCTTCTGCGTGTAGGAATCCGAAATGTCTTTCAATACCACTTCCTGCTCCTTCACTGGCAACAAGGTAAGTCGCTTCATTACCTCATAGGCAGGAGAGGTAATCGTGTCCTTGGTGTTCTTTCTCAACTCGGCGAGCGACAATCCATCCTTGGCATACTCCATGAATCCCCAACCCAGAGGGTCGGCGAGCTTGTTGTAATACTCTGGGTGCTGCGCCATGTACTGCAAAACTATCTCGTCACCATACTTGTTGGTGAAGTCTTGCACATCTACCTCGTTGAACTTGCTCTTTTGCGAAGAAGTCGTGTTGGCATCCAATGATTTCAGTTTGTTCTTGAACATCATCATCAGTCGCTGCTCGGCAGGGATGGCAGAAACCAAGTAAACATACTTGGCTCGTCTTACCTGTCCTGTGCGGTCAATACGACCACGCATCTGTACCTCTTCGTTGATGTTACCTTGCATCTGCGCAAATATCATGGTGCGCTGTCTCTGGTCTTTGAACTTGGTAGAGGCATGGAGTGAAATACCAGTTGAGGCTGAACGGTTCAAGATAAGCACATCAAGATCACCATTGTTGAATCGGTCTGCCAAGGCGTTTTTGTTGGTGTCTGTGCGGTTTTGCCTTAACACCTTTCCACCCTCTTTATATACGAACTCGGTTTTTCTACCAGTCAACTCACCCACACGATAGCCAGCTTGCTCCAGTCTGTGCTTGATTACATCAATAGGGCTGATGCTCAGTCCGCTTGTGGCTGACGCAATCTTTTCCTTGATTTCGTTGTATCTAGCCACAGCCTCCTCGCCGAGTTCCTCTAGTTTCAGCATCTTGTTATCTCGGTCTCCGTATTCGTTCTTCTCTGTGTATCTCAATATTCCTTCCAAACCCTTCATGAGGGTAGTGTTAAGGTCTGGCATATCCATCACCTCGCCCATAGGGTACTCATCCGTCATACCCTCCATGGTATTGTTCACGGCGATAACAGGCTTCTCTCCATTCTTGATGGCTTCGATGGCATAGTCTGCCACCTTCTCAGCCTTGATGGAGAAGAGTGCTTGCTGCACCACATTGTAAGCCTTGCTTGCGAAGGTAACGTTACCGATTCCCATGTCCTTTGTGCCTGGAGTATGGTCTACGCTACCTTGTATCAATGCGGCATCATCGCTCATTTCGCCCAGCTTGGCATCCACGTATGTACGCTGGAAGTTCAAGATGTCGTTAAAGATACCGAAGATGTTGTCGAATTTGTCTCTCTGTCCTTGAATCTCTGTTTCGTCCTCGGTGAGCGAATTCCAGTCGATGGTTACACCTGTCATGTCTCTTTCTCGGCGAATCATCTGACCGCTTCGGGTCAAGGCTTGGCTCATAATCTCTTGGAACACGGTGCCACCTTTCTTGATGGCATTCAGAATTTTCCAAGAAGCATCATCCTTGCCTTCCTTTTCTTCCTTGCTCTTGCTACCCAAGTCTGTCTTCAAGGCGTACAGCTTCATCGCATCAGGAGTTTTTGCATAGGTTGCACTAAGGAATGTTACACCCTTAGCCTTTGGCAAGACCTTCTGAATGAATGCGCTTCCGCTTCCTTCGCCTGCTGCATCGTGACTTTCGTCAAGAATAAAGATACTGTTCTCTGCGAGTTTTTCAATAGCATCACGTTTCAACTGTCCGTTGCGGTCAGCTGAACTAATCTTTTTCTTGTCTTTCCACTTTCCACCTTTATATTCCTGTAAACCAGTTCTGATTTGTGAGTAAGTGGTGAGGATATAATCATATCCCTCTGGCAGTTTGCCGTTTTCTGCGATATATTTCAATACTCTTTGGGTCTCGGTAGGGCTTGGCACATTATATATAATGCGCTGTTTTCTTACCTTCGTTACCTTTCCGTCTAGTCCCTTTACCTCTTCATCATAGTTCTCCTTGATGTTGCCATCCTTGCTAGAGGCTAGGATGAATGGACGCAACTCCGGGCTACCGATGTCGGTCAAGTCACGATAGGTGTCAGAGAAAAGGTTTGGTTTGATGGTAAATGATACAGGTATTCTTCCTTGCTTCACCGCAAAGCGGATGATGGCAGCAGCCTGTCTTCCCTTGCCGATACCTGTCTGGTCGCCGATGATGAAACCATTGCCTTTCTCCATCTGCTTCAAGCCTAAGGCTACTGCATCCACCTGTTCGGCTGCAAGGTGTGCGTACAAGTCTTCCTTGTCGTTGTAGCCAAGGCTATCTACCAAATATTGGTCGGCATCGCCGAGTTTCTTCAATACGGTGTCAAGAGCCTCCTTCTGTCTAGCTGGCACTACGGCACCGAGCGACATAGAGTGACTGCTTGGCGTATAAGCAACTTTCTCTGTAGTCAAAGTTTGCTTCTTCTCCTCCTTTGGTTGGGTAGGGGAAGAGGTCGTATTTACTGATTGAACGTTTGAGGACTGTAGTCGTACTCCCCGCTCTCGTCCATCTGTTCCGTTATCAGTTGCTCTAGTGTTACTTCCTCCAACATTTCCTTCTGTTCCTCTTCCGCTTCCTCCATTGGTTCGTTCAGGCTGTGATACAGGAGTTTGTCCCCCTCTTGTGTCTGGGTTACTATCTCCATTGCCAGCACTCTCAGTTGGTTCTCCGTTGGCATCTTCTCGTTGCTCCACAGGTCGGGCGCTTGTGTCCAATTCAGTTTGTTCAGACTTTGCAGAAGTTCGGTCAGAAATACCTTTGGTTCCCATTCGTCCGTCTCGTCCACCATTCTCTTTAGCAGAATTAGGAACGTTTGTTCTACCACCTGCATGGTTACCTTCTCGCTTTTCTTCTCCGTGAATATCCACGGATTTGTCTTTGCTACGTAGTATGTCATCGTTTATACGTTTATAAAATTCGTCATAATCTTTCACGGTCTCCGCTCTGGCATCCTTCTCAACAGGTGGGAACACCTTGTGCTCAGGGTCATAATTGCGTCTTCCGTTTATTAATATAATACGTGTAGGGTAGGTGGTTCCCTGCTTTGCGTAGAGACTACCATCCACATTAATCACGTCCTCCACATTATAGTGGCTATAGAGATAACCAAGGAAAGCCTTATCCTTCGGGTTCAGACTTCCGTTCTTGGCGTATTCCGTCTTGCCGCCAATAATAATGGCAGCACGACCATCGTCCTTCATGCTCTCCAGTGCATTGATAGCCATCTGTCCTTCCAAGGAAGAAATCTTGTAGCCGTCATACTCCTTTGGTGTGGCACTACCGAATGGTGGGTTAGTAACCACCACGTCCACATCTTTGTCGGCGAAAGGTTGCGTACCGTCTTGGCTCGTCACGTTCTTGAATCCCTGACGGCGAAGGTTAGCCAGTCTTTGCGCATCAATGTCGTTCACATGAACCGCATCCATAGGCAAGCCGATGGTGAGCATACCGTTTCCTGCGCTAGGCTCCAGTGCGCTCTTCACCTCCTTGCCGTTGCCCTTCACATACATATCTGCCAAGAAAGCGTAAGGGGCAGGGGTGGAGTACTGCTGCTTCATCACTCGCTCGGAATCTCTCTGGTTGAGGCTAGGCTGGTCTTCATAGAGTTTCTTGATAGTGTCAAACTTCTGTGCCTCGCTTATGGCATTGCTTCCAGAAATACCTCTGGCAATTCTTACCACTGCACTCTCTGCTAACTCTTGTAAGTCGGTATCCTTGACATCTTCCAAACCACACTCTTTTGCTATTTGGCGAAGTTGCTTGATACCCTCAATCTTCTGTCTGGTAAGAAGCTTTGCGCCGATATTAGAGATAAACTTATCCTCGTTAGCCTTACGTTCCTCGGCTTCCTTGGAGTCGCCTTCCAACTTCTCCTTATATTCAGGAGAGAGCTTTCTGTAATGCTCTGCCCAGTCGTTGAGGCTCATTCTCTTGTCACCATCACGCCATTTCTGTTCCATGATTTGAGAGTAGAATGTTTCGATGTCTCGCTTGTCGAAACCATCGAAAGCCTCCTTGAATCGCTCACGCAAGTCCTTCATTACCTCTTTGGCATCATACATGCCCAGTTTGATACGAGTGTAGGCACACTTGGCGGCGAGAGAGAACATCTTTGGTGCAGCCTCAACCAAGTTCTGGTCGATGAAGCCAGAGTTGAGTTGTCCGCTCCGCTTCTTGCGAAGTTCCTTCATGAATGCCTCAAACTCGTTGTCTGCTGCATCCCTCTCTGCCTCTAACTCCTTACGTGAGGTAGTCTTAGGCTTCTGCCCTCTAGGAGTTTGAAGTATCTCCTTCACTCTCTCGGTTGCAGACTTCGCTTTCTTCGTTTCCTCGTAACCCTCGGCAGCATCCTTCAAGCCTTCCATTGGGTCAGAGGATAGGGGCTTTTGCTCTGCCTGGGCATTCTTTTGCTCTGGCTTAGGCAATTTATTGCCCTCGCTAGGCACAGAACGCTTCTCATAAGCGTTTCTGTAGTAAGCCTCAGCAATAGCCGAATTATCCTCGCCATTCAGGTAATCCAAAGCCGCATCAATGCAATACTGCTTCTGATCATCAGGCAAATCATCGAACGCCGTAGTGTTCAAAAGCTCCTCCTCGGTCAACGGATGCTCCTTCTTGTAGTCCTCAGCCGCCTTTTCGATAGGATTGCTAGGCTCAACAGGCTTAGGCATAACTGGCACAGGAACAGAAGCCTTGGCAGCTTCGAGTTCCTTCTTCCATAAGTCCTCAACAGATGCTTCATCCATGATGCCCATCATGTTCTGATGGTCTTTGAAAGCAAATTCATATTTCATGGCTGCATCCTCAACCTCCTTTTCAGACTTGCCATCCTGCAAAGCCTTGATGTAAGCCTCCCTCATCTCGTCAACGCTAGCTTGGTGCTCACGAATCTGCTTAGGAGTGAAGCCTACTGAGTTTGGCTTGTCTTCGTCTGCTTCTCGTGCTCTTCGAACGCTAGATTCATCGCCTCGTCCTGCGTTAGTTTTGGATTGTCCAACGCCACCTTCTGATACAGGTTGTAAATTGGTCTCGGAATCTTCACCATTGCTATTCTCCCATTCGGACTTCTCATCTCGAACTTCACTAGATCTTTCGTTGCTTCTTCTTTCATTTTCTCTGAATTTATATGCGTCTAACGCAATTTTCTGTAATGTTGGGTTGGATGTTATTTGAGACACTACATCTTCACCCTCAGTGTAAATCTCCTGTACGATATGGGCTAGAGCCTCGTCTGCCAACATCGGAAGAGGGTCTTCGCCGTAGAACGCCATGCGCTCTGCTTCGTTTCTATATGTCTGGTCGCCGCACACTCTATAGATGGCATCAAGCAAGTCTGTTCTCTTGATTTCACCACTTTCTGATACAGCATAAACAATGGCACTCACTCTTGATGGGTCTTCGTCATTGTCCTTGTGTACATACTCATGCGCAAAAGACTTAGCTAATTCTTTGGAATCTTCGATGCCTTCTAGATAAAGATGTACCTTGCCATCCTCATAATATGCAGGATAGTAACCGCCAATCCGTAAGAAATTTTCTATATTCTTTCGTTGAACAGGGTCTTTCGCATCAGCAAGCAATTCTTCCTTAGTCTTGTAAACCTCTGGTTCAGCATATCCGTTCTTCTTAGCGAATCCCTTCACATACTCTGCCATATCGTCAAGAATCTGCTTGCGCTCTTCTTCCTTTGCAGTCTTTAGTTTCTCTACTGATTGGTCGAACCACTCGCCATTTCGTGTTGCAGCAGGCTCATTTCCTTCTGTGCCAACTGCTCCTCCTGCTTCTTTTGCAGGTTCTTCATTGCTTGCAGCATCATTGCCGCCTTCTGTTTCTGAATCTTTTCCATATAGCTTGATGTTATTGTTCTTGATAGCCTTGCTAGCGTTGAGGAACTCATCCACAAGCTGCTCGGGCGTTAACTTATCATAGAAGTCCAAGGTACCCTCGCTAGTGTTGTAGTTCTTGGCGATGTCGTTGTACTCGTTCATCAACTCACGGAAGGTAGAAGTCCTGCCCTCCAAAGCCTGAGCCATAGCCTGTGCAATCATAGGGAATCTGTCTCTAGCATTCTCATCGAAGGCACTGTTCTGTCTCAGCAAGTCATCCACGCTCATCTTGTTTCGTCTAGCCTCGTAGAGCAACTGAATAGCTTGGTCTAACTCGTCTCTCAACGAGTAGTCGCCCAGCTTCAAGTTATCCATGATGGAACGAATACCATTGATGGCAGCATTCTTAATCTTGCCGTCAATGCCGAGCATTCGGATAGTCTCTGGCTTGAACACAGAGCCAAGCAAGAGGTTTTTCACATACTCCTTGCCCTGCGCCGACAGTCTTTCTGTGCCGTCCATGAAGCCGTCAACCTCATTCTGTCCGATGATACCTTTATCTACTAACGTTCTAACCAAGTCGTTTATTGCCTTGGAATTGTTAAAGAATGCATCCAAGCTACCATTTCCCTCGATGTCAGCCACGATTGCACCCACTTCGTCAGCCGTCAAGGTCTTAGCCTTAGCCACCGCTTGCTCGGTGTTGCTCTCGCTCTTGGTCTCACGCTTATTGAACATATCGAAGGTTTTGCTAGACAGAGGAAACTTCTCGTCAGGTACAAAGTAAACGATACCTTTGTCTCCAACTTCTGCAATCTTCTCAGGAGTCAAGCCGAATCCTTCGATGTTGTCGTTCAAGTCTTCACGATACTGTCCATCCTTTCCGTTTCTTTCGGCGAGCAACTTAGCCATGGTTGTTCCATTACCGCTCAATACGACACCATCCTGTACCACTGGAACGTTCTTCAAGGCTAGACCATTGAAGTTATTTCCAATCTGCTCTGTAAATTGTCGTGCTCCCTTATCTTTGTAAGAACGAGAATTAGCTGTAGTTCCATCCTCGTTCACTGGGAATCCCTCGTTTTGCTTGAAGTCGCTGAAAGGATCATGTGATGGAGTCAAGCCAGAAGTTTCACCATAATAATATGTACCCCTAATCTTCTTGCCACCAGGCAAAGTGATAGAGCCTCTTCTGCCAGCAACCTTCTTTGAACCATCAAACTTCTCTCTCACGATAGGTGAAGCTTGGTTTGCCTCATCCACCTTCTCGCTCTCGCTAGGCTTAGCCACGGTCTCCGCAACCTTCTTGGCAGTCATAGCCTTCTTGATGTTCTGTGCTTGCTCCAGTTGCTGCTTTGCAGCTTCTATGGTCTGCGCCTTCACCTGCTCCTGTTCTAAGATGTCGTTAGGCTCTGCAGAATAGTCCACCTTCATATTCTCGGCATCCTTCAAAGCCTTCTCTTCTTTCTTAATCTGCCCATCCACAACCTTCTCGGCATTCTCGCCGAAGTCCTGTGTAAGAATCTCGGCAGCTTGCTCTGGCTTCATGCTACCATAGTCAGGTGTAGGTCTTCCCTTGCTATCCTTGGTCATAGGAACATCGGAACCATCGGCAAACTTTCTGGTAGGTTGAGGCTGTGAATGTGGCTTTTCTATACCCGGCACGTGGTCGTTATTAACTTCTTGATTTTCAGAAGAAACTTCATTTTTAGGCTCGTTTTGTGGTCGTACTTCTGACCCGGTGTTATCGCTGGTATTCGCTGCTTCCTGCTGCGCCTTGGCTGCATCCTGCATAGCCTGTTCCTGTGCAGCTGCATTGTAAGGCTGAGAGTTAATCATCTGCAACTGCTGACGATACTTAGCAGCATAGTCGTTTGCGCTTTCAGTTCCACCGAAAGTAACCTCTCTTGTTGGAATATACTCCATCGTGTTAGTCTCTGGGTCGAGGCAAACGAGCATATCACCCACATCTTCCTTGGCTCTGCCAGTGGAATCAAATGAAACGTCGCCGTTGCCGACAATGTAAGTCTTTCCGTTCCAGTTCACATAGAGCATCTTACTTGCATCCATGCCCATAGGAATCTCGTTTCCACCGTTGAGGCTACCCTTATAGCTCCAGTCAGACACACGAGCACCCACATGCTCCTCGATGGCTTGCTGTGTAGCCGTCTGCATACCCTGCACTCTGGCATTGGCGTTGATGTAGTCGGCGAGAGGTGCAATCTCCTCCTGTGTCAGTCCGTTCTGAATGAGCACATCGTAAGCATCAACAGGTCTGATACCCTGCTTCTGGCACTGTTCAAACACCTGCTTGAACACATCGTTGCCGTCCATCGCTTGCTCCAATGCTTGCTCTGCTGCACGAAGGTTGCGCAACTCATCCATCACGGGCTGAGGATTAGGCTGCTCGCTACCAAGGTTATTTCCCTCGGCTACATTTCTACCTTGTGTCTCTGATTGCTCGGCGTGAGGCTTGCCGTTAGGAAACAGTTCTGCCTCTAGCTGATTCTTGACAGCATAGAAGATTTTATTCTCCTGATCGGTTCGCTTCATCGGGTCTTTGCGCATGATGGTGTCAAGGTTAATCCTTGCATCTTTCAATCCAAGCATATCCTTGATTCCTGCCATGATGCTAGAATCAAACGTTCCATTCTCTGAAATCAACTCTCCGAGCATACCATGTCTATTCACATACTGCTCCCATTCCTTATACAGGTCGCTATTCTTGTCTCGCAAACTAGCAACAAGGCGTGCATTGTTAGCCTCAGCTGCATTCTCGTTCACATTATAGCCTTTGTTTACAAGGAAACCGAGAGCTAATTTTGTTACTTCGCCGTTCTCGTCGGTCAACTGCAAGTCTTTCAGCTTGGAGTAACCTGCCAGAGACCTCATTTCCTCGTTGTCTCTATACAACTTCTGCTTATAGAGGATGGCACGGCGTTCGTCAGCATTCTTATAAGATGTACGTGTGAGCAAGGTTCCGTTCTTGCTATACTCCAGAATCTGTTTGTTCTGAACATCGTTCACACTGCGATAGCTTCTACCACTGGTCGTGTTGAACAATCCCATCGCCGCATTTACCTTTTCCTTTGTGCTCTGCGAAACGTTAGGGTCTTTCATGAAGTCCTCGTAAGCCAGTTTGGTGATACTCTTATCCAAAGGTGTCTTGGAGTTGAGGCTAGATTTATCAACTTTCTGGAAAGCCTCCACAAGGTTCTTGCCAGAAGCTGAGTTCACCAACTCGCCCTGTTCGTCCTTTGTCATGCGAATATCTACTGTTCTCCAGTTGCCGTTTGAATCCTTGCCAACTCGGAATGTATTGTTCGTGTTGTGGGTAAGCCCATAGAGCGCACGACCTATATTCCCATAGTTCTTAGGCTCACCTGCCTTGAATGCGCCGACCATCACCAAGTCCTCTAGCCAAGTTCCTACGGAAATATCCTTGTCGCCAGTGATATTGTCTGCAACCATCATGGTTCCAGCCTCAACGCCGAGACCTGCGGCAGTAGCACCAAGCTTCTGCGTGCCATGCAGCCATTTCTCGCCAGTGCTCTTCTCCAAGCCAGTGATACCGAACTTAGATACCCAAGGAGCCATGATAGCACCCGATACTCCGAACATCGCACCAGTGGTAGCACCATGCTCGAATCCTTCCAATGCTGCCTTACCCAATGCCGACAAAGAAGTATCATCACCAGTAGATGCCTGTCCTAAAGCTGCGGTTATGCTGGAGTAACCGCCCAGGTTGAGCGCACTCTTCGCCGTTCCTTCCACCAAGCCAGAAGCAATCTTCTGTGCCATCGTCATGTTTGCAGCCTTGAAAGCCAACTGCTGTGTGGTAAGCTTGGAACCTGCTTTAACCAGTCCTGCCTTGGCGAGACCCTTCATCAGAACCTGCTTTCCCAAATCCACGGTCAAATTCGCTCCGCTGCCTGTCATTCCGAGAATAGGGGAGTCCATCGCCATGTTCGCCGCCGTAGAAACGAAACGTGCGCCCATGCCAGACTTGTAACCTTCGTTAGCCTTGTAGCCTTTAACGGTAGGCATTTCCTCCAAACCGTCTGCAATAGCCATCGCCTCCTGCTCTCTGGCAATCTGCTCTCTCGACTTATCCTGTCCGGCAGACAAGGTTCCCAAGATGGAATCGCTGAGTCTTCTCGTAACATACTCCGTAGCACTCTGAGGCAAAACCTCCTCAATGTTCTTCACACCGAGAATATTCTGGGCACGCTGCATCATTTGAGGTGTAACATACTTATCCACGTACTCCTCAACGCCCATGTTCAGTTTGTCTGCACTCTGGATGATGTGCTCCTGCAAGCCCTTTTGAGAGTAGATTTCCTGCAACTTGGCACTAAGATTGTCGGCGAGAACGTTCTGACGGTTCTTGATTCTGTTGTCCTGCAAGTCCTTCCATGCCTTGTTTCTCAGATAGGCATCATTGCCAGCGTTCTTCAAGTCCTGCTGATACTGAGTCCAAGATAAATCGTCAGCTTCTTTCATGGAAGGCGCAACGAGAGAATCAATCTCTGGTGAAATCGTTCCATGCTTTCCGTCATTATGAGCAAAGTTGTTACCTGTAATCTCATATTCTGCCAAGTTCGTTGCATCATCCACACGCTGCTGAATCGCTCTAGCTCTCTGCGCTTGTGGAGTAGCGAGCTGCTGCATTGTCTCATTGAAATTCTGTGCATTTGGTGTTACCCTGCTTTGGCTGATAGGGTTAGCCCTGCGCTGTTCCTGCTGAGTAGCCTGTTTCTGCGCTTGTTGCATACGAGAGCGCATGGTGTTGGCTTGCATTCGCTCGGTAGGGTTCATCTGGTCGTTGCGCTTGTGCATCAACTGCCAGTTCTGCATATAGTCAGTGCCAGTAGGAGTAGCCGTTGTAGGCTGTTTGTACCCTTGCGACATTGCCATTTGCGCCGTCGTCTGAGGCTTGCTTGGCTTCTGCTGCTGAGTCTGAGAGTTAGCAGCCTGTCTCAGCTTTGCAGCCTTCAAGCTTGCCTGACCGCCACGAAAAAGCTTCATGTTGAACTCTTCATAGGTGCTAGACTGCACGGCTCCGTCCGCTTTCAGCGCATCATAGAGTTTCTTCCTGTTGAGATAGCCCTGCTTGCCAGGCGCACCGACAAACTTATGAAAACTACCCCAGTCGCCCTGCACGGCTCCGTCCGCTTTCAGGGCTTTGTATAAATCAAAGTAACTTGTGTTATCACTCATATTTATATAGTATTATGTTTACAAACCAAGTGCCGATGTGTTCTTTAGCTTAGAACCCTTTCGAGCATTCTTGTTGGCGTTCTGTTTCTTCTTCTGAGCCTCCTGCTGTCCAATCTTGGCATTGACCGAAGTACCACGCTTAGTGTTCGACACCTTCTTGATACCATCCTTCGATACCACCTCGCTACTTTCCGTAGTGGAAACAGGCTTGCTGGTATCGTAACCAAGTTCACCAGCACGGCGAAGGAACTCATTGTTGTTCTTGAAATACTCGGTATTTCCAGTGTTCGGGTTATACAGAGAGTAAGCCGCACCAGAGCCGCCACGACCGCCGCCAGACTTTCCGCTACCTCGCTTGTTGATGGACTGTTGTCTGAGACCATTGGAGATAGCCGCCTGTTGCTGTCTGAACTTGAACTGACTTTCCCAGTTGCTCTGCTTCTGCTTATCCTGTTCCGCTTGTCGTTGAGCCGCAGCTGCATCCTTGGCAATCTGATACTCGAACTGTCTCTGTGCTCTTCTGTCAGCCGCATCACGATAGCCCAATGTCATTTGCTTGTAAGCCTCGTTAGCCTTTGCCGCCGCCTCCTTGATGGAGAGGTTTGAAGCCTTGTAAGCTGCATCCGCATCGAGTGCCGCCTGTTTCTGTCTCTGAGCCTTGCGGTTCTGATACCCCTGTTCAAGCATGGAAGTAGGGTCGTTGAACTGCTGTAAAGGCGCACCCTTGGCTGTGTTGACGATGTTCCCCATGTGACGGATGGCATCGGCGAACGTAGCCACCATCTGCATATTTCTAGTCCGTCTGGCATCATACTCGTCAGGAGTCTCGCCCTCTCTCATACCCGGTCTTTTCTTAGGTATCAGTCCCTTCAACCAACCGAAGAAACCTCCGTCTCTCTGAGTAGGGTCAGCTTGGAACTGAGCTTGCTGAGGTTGAGCCGCACCGCCGCCGTTCAATGCAGCCGAAAGCGAGGAAAGGTCGTTCTGCTGAGTCTGTGCTGGGTTCGTAAACTGCACTCCATTCGTTCCATATTCTGGTGCAGGAGCAGGAGTTGAAGGCGTAAGGTCTGGCGCAGTCTGCACAGCAGGAGCCTCATATTTCCCCACAGCCCCATTGTTCTGAAAGAAATTCATGCTGTTAGGCGCAGATGCCACCGCAGGGATATTCCCATTCGGCGCACCTTGCATAGCACCCTGTTGACCTCCACCCATCACTTGGTCGAAGTCTGGGTACTTAGTCCTAACCATATCCTTCACAGCCTCTGGGTACCCACTGATAGTAATGGGTACCCTCTTAGGCTGCTGTGTATCTTGATTGTTTACTCCTGCCATACGCTAATCTTTATAGTCAATAGAAACCGTGTGACCTTCCTCTAGAGCCTTGCGAACACGCTCCAGAATTTCATCCATCTCAACCTCCTCAGGGTTATCCTCGGTAGGATGATTGCTATCTTCCATCTGGTCTAGAATGCCATTACCTCCCAAGTGCCCAGATTCGATAAACATAAATTCTGCAATTTCTTTGTTTTTCTTCTCGAAAAGGTCATGAAAAAAATCATAGTTCTCTTTGACTTTCTTGACAAAATCCTTGCCGCACAACACAACTGCACCAGAATGGTCACCGCCTTCCTCTGCAATATCAAAAGAAGCCGCAACCTTTTTCTGAATCTTCATCAACTCTTCTTGGCTGATTTCTGGTGTAGAAATGTGACGTTTCACGTCTAAGTCTGTTTTATAGAAAAGAAACTCTTCGCCTGTATAGACAAGACTCAATGTATAGCGTTTGCCATTCTTTAACTGATAGACGGAAGTAATTTCTTCGCCATCTTTTTTCCAAGATTCAAGCACTAGCCCATCTATCTCAGCCTTAGAAACAGCATCTACATACTTAGCTATTGCTTCCATAGACGCTCTATTATTGATGACCTTCTTGTTTTTCAGCTTTTCAATATACGAATCCTTGTAAGCCAGAGCACTCTCTGCGCTCTTCAATGCCTGAGCATCAATCTTGTCAACAACCTTGTCGGCAAGCTCCTCTCTCAACTCCTCAATCTCCTTCAAGTATTTCTGACATACCTCGGTCAGGTTCTCCTCACGAATCTTTGAAAGGCGAAGTTCCTCTGCAACGTCAGACAAAACCGCATCCTTATCCTTGATCATGTGGCTCTTCTTTGAGATAACCTTGTTGAGTCGGGAAATCTCCTTTCCGAGGCGCTTAATCTGGCTTCGGTCGATTTTATCGTTGTGCTTTTTGCAAGCATTCAAAACCGTAATCTGGTCCTCCAGACGCTCGTTCTCCTTGGTAAGCTCCTCAATCCTCTTCGCCTGCTCATCCAACAAAGCTTCGTTGAACTGGGAAGCCGCTTCCTTCAGGGCAGGATTGAGTGTACTAGGCGTGTCAGAGGAAGGCTTATCTGTAGGTCTGCCTAATCTAGCCTTGTGCATATCGTAATCATGTCCGCTAATGGCTATGTAATAACCTTCCTTGGATAAAACACGGAAAGCATCTAGAACCTCTGGCTTCTCGCCGACAAACCATCTGCTCTCGTCAAACTCAAATGGCTCTGTTGACTTGTGAAACTCAATCACCACAAACTCCTTCTTCAATAACTTCTTTGCTTCTTCAAATGTCATATCTATTTTGTTTTAATGTTTAACTTCATGTTAACAATATCTCTGAGCTGGTGTTTCCTTATGTACCTTGCGATGCGCTCTTTTGCATCCTCAGGAGTGTGTCCGTCCCACTCATCAGCCTTATCACGAATAGGTACACAACTAAAATATTCCAAATCAGAGATAACTTTATAATGGTTGCTTACTTGCCCTGTAGGAAGATTAGCCATCACAATAAACCAACTGCCGCCGAAACACAACTCTCCGTCAGAATGGCAAAAAGACATGTGAACGTTATAAGGATTGCCCGGTAACGATGCAAGGAAGTTGAAAAAGGCTGCGTTGTAAAGCATACGATAATCGTACAACTCATCAAAGGTATGGTAGCCGTCTGTTATGTTACCTTCCTTGCGAAATAAATTCTTGATTCTTTCTAATATCTTCATGTTATTTATGTTTTAACTTCATTAACACTTCCCTCAAATTATCAAATAATAGCTATTATGACAGAAATATTACTGAGAATCCCGA
>ERZ1024365.25-NODE-25-length-38822-cov-10.489669_pt1 | contig 38822 bp, 50 predicted proteins | sample MGYA00520788_ERZ1024365 | MGnify/ENA primary metagenome ERZ1024365 (study PRJEB33242, sample SAMEA3444265) | Homo sapiens | biome: Host associated; feature: Gastrointestinal tract; material: Stool | place: Uganda | collected 2011-01-01 ... | reverse complement strand
ACAGAGGAACAGAAAAAATACTTGGGGTTGACTCTTGAAAATCCGTTTGCTGAGCACCTTCCCGATACCATACAGCAGGCTATTAAAAAAAGCAAAACCGTAACAAGAATTAGCGATGCTAAGCAGATCAAAACAATTTTCATAAGGCTTCCTCCCTTTTCTAATTTTTAATGTTTAATAGACTGTGCCGAACTAAAACAACTTATTCGTTCGAAGACATCTTTACAAAAATCGGATCCATAAAGCACCCCTCTTGTTTAATATATAGCCCCGGTACTCCATCATCAACGGGACGAGACAGTCTATCTTTATAGCAATAATTAAAATTGTTAATACTATCAACCGTAGGGCAAAAAAGATACATCGCAGCACCAAGACCGAAAGTAATATCTCCATCATCGGTGAAAAGCACAAAAGTTTGTAATAAAGTTTCGTAGTCTGTAGCGGTTTTATAGTCGGTAAATTGTCTGCCGTCGCACGCCTCGTAAATATTCGTCATTGTGAGGTTGTTCCTCCTTGTTCTTTCTTAATAAAACTTTCTTTTGAAAAAATATTTTTGTTTGAAGGAGAGGCATCCTCCGCCTCTTCTCATCAAAAAGAACTCAGTCTGTCTCAGCTCAAAGTCTCTTATTCAACAACCCCTCATAATTTTCCTGCAGAATAGTACAAGACTCTTCATAATGAATATCAGACAAGAGAGTATCTTTGTAAGACAATATTCCTTCAATCAGAATGAAAACAGGAGCTCCAAGAATAGTAATCAATCTTCCGAAGAAATTCATCTTGGCGATCAATACATACTCCAGTTTAGTCGTCATTCCAACATAATAGGAAAGTCCTATAGAAAGCTTCTTGTGAGGGTATATCTTCTTAAGACGCCTCCGACTTACCTTCTTCAGTCCCTTATTTTTCATTCAATTTTCCCTCCTTAGATTTACTTTTCGCACTCATTATAACAGAAAACCCCTCATTTGTCAAGGGGTTTTCGAAAATTTCTTTAAAATATTTTTAGAGATCCCAATCGTCGTCCAGTTCCGCCGCCTCTTTCTCGGTTTCGTCGGCAAACTCGTCGTCCAACGCCTCAAGTTGTTCAAGTTTTTTGTGCTGAATTTCATCCATCTCAATTCCCTGCCATGGAAGTCGAACAGCGAACGATCTATCCTGCGGAGTCCAGAGACTATAATACGGGCAAAGATTCACCGCTTCGGATGGTTGATTCGGGTTGTTATTACAAAACGCGCAGTAGAAGCATAGCGGAGAAGGGTGCGCTGTCCAGTTTTCATTGAAAATGTCGTCCAATATTTTCCGCATCTTCGTTTCGCAACGCTTCTCCCAACCTTTGGTCCCTGCTTTCCGCATTTCTTCCGCGACCGGGAATTCATATTCGCAATCGACTTGAATGTCCTCCCCGAACCGCTCCTTTAATGCTCCGACATAAACCCACATCTGCCGGGGACTTGTCAGCTTTTTGTCATCATACGCTTCCGCGCTCGTTTTTAGATCATGGATTACAAAGTGCTTCGGGTCATCGCGGTATTGAAGAACGCGGTCAATTGAACCTGTAAAAAGAACCTTATCGAAGTAATATTCAAACGGCATTTCTGCGGCAAAAAGTTTGAGTTCCGGATGTTCCGCAAGATACTCTTCTTGCCGATAAATTCCTCTTTCCAAAAACGCTTGCGCCTTCTCTTCGAAAGTTCTTCCTGTCTTATCGAGAGATTCCCAATCATCGGGAAACATCCGTCGGAGAATGTTTACTCCAAAGATATCTCCGTCCTTATCTTTCGGACTTTTCTTTGGAATGTTCACATTTTGGAAATAATCTTTCAGCATCTGATAATCGATGGGCTTTCCGGCGAGAAGTGTGTTTGTTTGAATTTCATTTATGCGATGAATTAGCGTTCCGTAGGAAATCGCAAGACTTGTCGCAGGAATATAATGCCCTTTCACATATTGAAGATAATATCGGTATGGGCAGTTCTCATATACTTCTGTGCGAGAGTATGAGAATTTTGGTTGCTTTTGTTGTTCTTTTTTCAGCATTATTTTCCGCCCCAACATTCTCTTTGTTCAAACTCAAATACAATTTTTGCACAACGAAGGACCGGATCATTAACTATGGAACACTTTAACGGTCCTCCGTCCATTTTTTCGTTTTTAAGAATTTTCAGACAATTTTCCATTGCAGAAATAATAAGCTCGTTGATTGTTTGGAAGTCTGTGACTTCTACTCCACTTAAGTATGGGTTATACGACGGTACATACTCTCCTACCTCCGACACATATTGACTCAATACTTTTTTCATTTTTATTATTCTCCTTCTTTGAGAGTTCTCTCAACTGCCTCGTCGACCAACTCTTCTGTGTGTCGAATTGATTCAGACAACATCACATCGATCGGGTAGGTAGATTTTGAAAGCTTCCCGGTTACTGTAAGCAACAAAGTTTCAAGCTTATAAACCACATCTTCATAATCTTTGAGAAGACTGTTATATTTTCTTCCTGATACAAACGGGAGTTTTGTCTTTTCGTGTTCCATAATTATCTATCCCCCCTTTTTTGAGAGCCTCTTCTGCTTTTTCTTTCGTAAAATACACTTCATCTGATTCCATTACAAAGTAGTAATCTTCTTCTTTATCATACACATCATATAATATGCAATATTGATAAATGCGGAACCCCCTAATAATACCTTCCTTAATCTTGTCAATTCCGGAAATATAATAAACTTTGTCTCCAAAACTGCAAGGCAAATGAACGTCCATTCCCAGCATCTTTAATTACTCTCCCTTTTTGCTAATAAAATTATAGTTTTATTTACTCTTCGATCTTAATACATTTGTTATCCCACTTTTTATAAGCATCCAAATACATTTCGTTTTTGTCTCCGTTATATGTTGCTTCGTAGTACATACTATCCCGAACAGTTGTGCTCAAAAGAGCCTTGTTGTTTTGAAGTGTTTTACACAACCATACGACATAGACGTCGTCTGGCGTTAGCCGACCTTCGTCGGTAATTTCTTTGTGGCTATTAAAATAATCTGCAACAGCTTTTTTCGCAAATTCTACAAATTTCTGATTATCCATTTCGTTTGTCTCCTTTTCTGTTAAATAATAATGCTTTGCACAATATATTATTTACATATTGTAGATATAACAAATTAAGTTTTCGCATCTTTAAAATATAAGAGGAATAGTCGGGGCGTTCATTAACCAGTATATTTATCATCAATTCTTTTTGATAGTCCAACATTGGATAGCTCTTATCAAGCTCATCAACAATTTTCTTAGCTCTTACTTCATCAATCATAGCTTTCTCCAAATCCTTGGGTGTCTTCCATCTTCGCACCACAATGGCAATAGGGGTATTCTTCGACAACGTGGTTTGAAGAATTAGTAAACATCTATCGCTCACACGCAGAACATTGAAATGCGTGACCCATCATCTCGTGATGACCTTTATAAATCCACTTAGCATGTCGCACTTCTTCCACATCTGCAAGCGGAACGCATTTAAGGCAATCTACTGCATCTTCTTTGTTATAATAAACAAGGTCGGGCGCATCATTTGTTATCACTTCAATTGCAAGGTCTCTATCAATATAATTAGACATTTTATCCCGCCATCAAAATAGCGCCAGTTTGACATTGGCTTCATATCTAACGCAATTCAAGAAAGGCTCTTCGCCAATCCGTGTGATGCGTATTTTGCTATCAGCATAGTCGCAAATTTTGTGAGACATTTCCATTTTGAATCGGTTGAAATATTGTTGCCTTTCTTCGTCGCTCACATAATTCGGCACAAGGACGGTACCGCTAATTTCTCGTATGTCATACATTTGCTTACATTCAAATAGCTCTTCACGGCACCCCCGCAGTGAGGCTTTAAGTCTTTCGTTTTCAATTCGTAATTCGTGCATTATGCGTTTTCTTGATTTATTTCTCATTTTCTTCACTCCAATCTAACGCTTGACCGCACCGTTGACAATAAAGATAATTATTCGGTACAAATTGCACATTTCCAAGATAACAACCGCATCTGGGGCATACTCTGCCAAGAGGGTATTCCTTGTCTGGTTTTGGTTTTTTCGGAATCTGTTTTTCGAGAGCTTCAACCCCCATTGCTAATGCCTCCGTTATATAGACTGCGAATGGCTCGCTTTTGCTGTGACGTTCATTGTGTTTCTCAATACATTTTATCGCTTCTTTGTTTGTCATTTTTCTTCCTCCATCATCTTCGCACCGCAAGTTGGGCAAAAATTCCAACCGCATTGTGTTTTGATGTCTCTAATGTGATGACAATTTGTGCATTCGACCTTATAATTGTCGATCATTTCCCATTTAGCGTGTTTAATTTCTTCTACGTCGGCGGTTGGCTCGTTTTTTAGTTCCGACAATATCTCTCTAAAGGCACACTCTATTGCCTCGACTGCCATATCGTAGCATACATCCCCGCAACTGTTCTCCTCGTCAAGTTTTACTTCTTCAATTTTGTCTTCGAGAAACTTTTGAAAAGTGTCCGCGTTAATGTACCTGCTCATTGCTCGCCCTCCTATTCCACTTTAGTGAATCATTCATAAACTTTTCTCCTTTACTTTACAATTGAATAATATTTTAGCCAATCTTCTTTAACGTTTTCGTCCTTAACCCACTGTCCATCTACGAGCTTCGCCTTCGGACGTTGTTCGATAGTCAGACGAATTGTATCACCTTTTGTGAGAGGATTGGATTGGAAGTCGCGCTTCGAGACTTTAACAACACGCTGTTCTCCACTCCAGATAGCATAAATACTCAACTTCGGAGAATATTTGGTGTCGATATCCAGAACGAGCCAGCTTCCCTGTTGCGACGGATCGGTAGAAGAGCAGTAACCAAGGAGCTCCTTTTCCCATCCCAGCCGCATCATCATCGTAATCGGGCGTTCTCCCGTCAATTCTGCAAGATCCCGGAGCATTCCGTCACTATCTGTGATTTTATACTGCGTCTTTGGCTTGACGGTATATTTTGCAATAACTTCTTGAACGGGCATTGGAAGAGACAAAACATCGGATTCTTTGAGTGTCTTACGGGTCCCAAACTTATTATAGAGCTCGATAATGTTCAGAAGCTTTCCGATAGGTGCGAATTGTGAGAAATAATTGAGTTTAATCAATGTATCCAACTTCGCAACATTCATTGATTTCATATGATCGAATTCTCTCAACAGGTCTATAAAATTATCGAATCGTTTTGTTTTAGAAAGTTCATAAAGGTCGTTTGCCAAATCCTGACTCAATCCCTTAATTGACAAGAGAGACGGTTGAATAATTCCTCTTTCCGGAATTGCATTAAACTTTCGGTTATCTTCTCCAAATCGATACGGACCTTCTTGAATTCCAAAAGCCTTTTTCATTTCCGCTTTTAGAGCACCAACCTTATCTTTTTCTCCTCTATCGGAATGAAACTGTAAAAGCACCTCATAAAATTCGTATGGATAATTCGCTTTTAGCATTGCGCAAGAAAGACTATCGATTGCCATACAATATGCGTGAGCAGAATTGAAACCGTACCCGCAAGAGTCGTTGATGATTTGCCAAACCTTTTCGCTCATTTCCTGCGCTTGGATTTCTTCAATTCCTTCTTCCGTTATGATTCTTTTTTTGAATCCTTCGATAAACCTATCTTTCAACGGACGAACCTTTTCAGGATGCTTTTTAGCAATCGCTTTTATGATTCCATAACATTCATCCATCGGAAATCCGGCATATGAAAGAACAGACATCGACTGTTCCTGATACAAAATCCAAGACTGCGGAAGTTCTTCTGTTTGCAGGAGTTTGTCAAAAGCAGGAATTCTATAACTAAAGGATTCTCTCGATTCAAACTTGGAGTACATCGACTTGAAAGCAGGGCGAATTGCGGCAATCCACGCCGAAAGTTCTGAAATGTTTTTTGCTTGAAAGCGCATCATTTTCTTTGCAGAACTTACTTGCTCGCACTGATTAACTCCAAGAGTATATCCGTTTTTATAAATGTCCCAAGTTTTTGGATCGTTTTTAACGAAATCTTTCAGTTCTTCAACCGTTTTGTGCGGAATTCCAATTCTACGATAAATCTTATCAACTAAAAGAACAATACTTACACAAAGAATATCGTTTTTTAGGAATTTATAATTTTCTGCAATCGCTCCGTCTACAACGGCTGTTAAAAACTCTTTTCCTGTTGATTCCGACTTACATTTAATCAGACCAATTTCTTCTCGAATGTTGCCCTGATAAAGGAGGAACGCGCATGGGGCTTTCTTTTTATCCATAATAATACCCCAATACTTTTTGCTCTGTTCGATATAGCTGGCGTATTTTTTATCTACAAAATCATAAATATCGATTGTGTCTTTTTCATCTTCGTCTGCATTTTTAACAGCCTCTTCGTAATCCGCAATCTGCGAAGAGATGGTGTTTGCCAGTTCGAAATCCATATTTTGAGAACGGGCGAACAATTTAAACGCCGACTTCTTTTTACAGGTTCCGAAGGCGATCATTGGAATTGCGTGGTCGTCTCCAAGAATTTCTTTCTGTGCTTCTTCTGCAATTTCGGGGGTTCCCCAGTTCATATCAATCTTGATCTACCGCTACTTTCGTAGTATTTACACCAAACAAATGGTCGGAATAGACTATACCACAATCGTTGATATTATCTCGGACTCCTCTTGGTAGTCGTTGCGAGCTCCCCATGCGATAAATTCGGTTAGGGTTATCTCTCAGGATTTCCCAATTCTTAATCTTTTTACAATACCATCGGGGCTGGCGATGCCACACTTTGCTTTCGCTAATGTTTTGTAATTAAGACTTAAGGGATTCCCCTGATATTCGAGGTTTTCCACATATAATCACTTATATGGGCGACTATATTGTTAATCGGGCAATGAATGGGTTTCCAGAATTCTTGTTTTACTAATAAATCGTTCAGGATAAAGAGTTATCGGACTTTGAAATCTATCGACTTTTGAAAAACCAAGAAGCGTGTTTGTAAAATATCCAACAGACGAGCCTCTTCCACTGTCGGTCAAAACACCTCCTTTTTCAATCGCTTTTTTAACGATTTCATAGTCAAGAAGGAAGTAATCGGCCATTCCGGTATCTTTAACCGTCTGAACTTCCATTTTAATTCCTTCAAGATACCTCTTATACTCTTCTCCTGTAATATGATGTTTTTCTGCGTATTCTCTAAAAAGCTTACTAATCAGAACACTATATTTTTTGTTTCTTTCTTCTTGTGAAAGATTCGGATAAAGAGTAGGAAGTTTAATATCTTTACTGAAAACAGGATTGTCTTTTGCATAATCATCAAACGTTAGAGAGATGTCCGTGTTATCCATCGCTCTTTGAACCTGTTCCCTTGTAAAAACTCCTTGCTCCATAAAACGTCTCATAACCTCTTCGTCGTCGGGATAGTCCATATACCACCCCTCTTCGTCTTTATAATGGACGTCTTTTGCTTCAAGAATATATTCTCTCTCCTGTGCCTGTTCCGGATAAATGTAATGACTGTCAAGACCAACAATCATTTCAATTCCATATCTTCGCGACAAGGAAAGAATTCTACGGGAGATTTCTCTCTGTTGTTCTGTTTTATGCGCTTGGATCTCCAGATAAAAGTTTTTTCCAAAATGTTTCCACAACCGAAGAGTAATATCTTCGATATCTTCATATTTCCAATATGCCACACAAGCAGTTGTTACGACCACATCGTCAGGAGGAAGGGAAAGAAGAAGTTCGAGATCGACACGGGGTCTAAAATAATACCCCGTTTCGTTTGCCTCTGAAAGAATTTTGTTGATGGCGCGTCTTCCGATTTCTGTTTTTGCAAGAAGTAATATATGACAATTAGAGTTATCTTTATGCGCCTTTATTGTTCCGTCTTTGTTTTTTAACGGTTCTCCTGTCGATGGATCGATTTCTTTATATTCTTTTTTCCTGTCTTTTACCCAATATGCCTCTGCTCCAAAAACAAATTTGAGATTATATTTTTGAGCAAGTTCATAACATTGATAATAATATCCCTGCCACCCGTGCTCGACGCTACTAATTACTTTGTGGCCCAATTCTACCGCTCTTTTGGCATATTGTTCATTTGTTGCCGCAGAATCTGCAATACAAACATTTGAATACGAAGTATGCCGATGAAGATTTTGCATTTTTAATTCACCTTTCCAAATAAATCCATTTCTGCTCGTTTTCTTGCTAAAATTGCATCATCAATATTTTCAAACACGCCAACATAATAATTTATCTTTCTATGTTGAATGTTCACTTGCCATTTTTGTAATCTTTCAAGCCAAGAAATACCTTTATACCCACTTTTATTATTTGAATATACTGAACAATTGATGGAGTTTTCAGATTTTTTAATCGTTCTTAAATTTTCAATTCTGTTATCACATCTATTTCTGTTTATATGATCAATTATTTCTATGTCTTTGCCATTCGTATCGAAAAATAATGAGGTGTTTGTCAAAAGTCTGTGTAAATATACATCTTGACCACAATATGAAAAATATGCATATCCACGGCTGTCTATACTAATGTATCTATCGAATGATTTCAAATAATCCATAAACTTACTATCTACAATAATTTTATCGTTGATAATAGTCTCATCGTTTTGAATTTCATATTTGTTTTGTTTTCTTTGAGTAGATTGAACAATATTTATTGGAATCCCATTAGAGTCTAAATTTTCTTCTGAAATCACATTTCTTATATCTTTATATTTTTCCACACATTGGGAACACATCAGATTTTTTCTTCTTTTTAATTGTGAAATACTAAAAACTTCCTCGTTCCCACAATTGCATTTACACAACCATCTTGAACGTGTGCTTTTCGTGTCGCAATAGCCCAAAACAGTTAAACTACCATAAACTTTTCCAGATATATCTTTTTCGTATCCGAGACTTTCTCTTCGTCCAAAAGACTTATCACAAATGCATCTTGTACTATTTCCGGCTCTAATGCTGCTTCCTTCTACTGATTTTTTATAACCACATTTTACACAATAACAATTCCAATAATATTTATACTTACCTTTTGTCGGGTCAAAAGAGTCGATGATGAAGTCTCCGAATTGCTGTCCCGTTATATCTTTAAACACGCCCATTAAATTCCCTCCAACTCCTCTCTCATAACCTTATCAAACTTCTCTTTCCCCAAATCGGTCGGACTGTTTTTCCCGCTCCCATCGACCACAGAACTTTTTGTCCAATCCCACCAACGAATCGGCAAATCTCTTAACACACAATACTGACGCAATGTTTCCACATTTTTCATTGTGTGTTCCTTTTCCAGTCCTTCGTCCAGCAAAAACACAACGGAAGTTGGAGAAAGTGTCATAATCAGCCGAGCCTGCTCCTCTGACAAATTGCTTGACCCGAGTGCGACCGCGTTTCGATATCCCATTGTCGCCAGTTGCTGGACAGCTTTTTCGCTTTCGACAACACAAATCTCGTTTCCAAACAGTCCGCTATAATTCTCCGTAATACCATAAAGAAAATTACTGACTGCGCCCTTATAAACATACCAATACTTCTGTTGACCATCTTCTACCGGGTGATTGATGCGAGCTTTTACCGCAATAATTTCTCCGCCAACGGGAGATCTCCACGGAAACACAATTAGGTCTTCTATCGGGTCAAATCTGACCCCAAACTCGTGCTGAACCGCAAACGAGATATTATCATCGAGCCAGCGCCGGTTTCCCTTATCGACATATTGGTCCATAATCGATTCGGGATATGTCACAATCTCAACCTGTCTATCTTCTCCAATTCGGTCATAAAATCCACCGAACAACACATCGCGCTTTGGAGGCTCCCAATCATTCCCGAGTCCAAGAACGCTCTTAATTTCCGCCAAAACTTCGATAAATTTCACCGAACGGCTTTTCATTATATACGCGATAATGTCGCCGTTCTCATTTGTTACGAAATCTTTAACGTAAATTGAAGGATTATCTTCGAGCCGAATTGAGATGTTCTGACCGCCCTCTTCGTTACGCGCAAACCGGATTTCTGTTCGTTTGAGATGGATATGGCAGAACTCAAACCTTTCGAGCAGTTCCACGATATGCTCTGGGTTTTCTATTAACATTTGTTTGATGTCGGTGAGCATCGTGGCTTCCTTTCTTGGTTATGGTTTTTCGTAAATGACTTTAATAGGTTTTTCGACAGTTGGAATTATCCAGATTCGATTGTTCTCTTTATCATCAAAAAACTCTATGGGTAAATTTTTGAGTCTATTCTTGGCCTCATTCACAGCACCAAGATTCTCGTATTCCTGCTTTAGAATATTCAACGCCTCGTTGATATAATCTTGTTCTTTCATAACGTCTCCCTGTTAATCCAGTTCGTAACTATGAGCAAGTCTTGTGTTGCAAATCGGACATATTGAAGTTTCGATTCCATCTCTATCGCGGTACGGAGATGCGCACCCATTTGGATAGAACCAATTATGACATCGAGGACAATACCATTTATCGAGGAGTTCTCCCGCATATCTCGTTTTCGCATTTCCGTAATTGGAATATTCGGCAATACGTCTTTCGAGATATTCTATATGATCTTTCTGCTGTTTTTCGCGTTCTTCTTGCTCTCGACGAATTAACTCTGCAGTTCTCTGTTTAATATCTTCGAGCTTCCAGTCGCTACATCTATCATACATACCCTCATAAATTTCTTCATCACCATTCCAACTTGTACAGGGCGGCTCTATAGGTGTTCCACTTCCGCTCGATGTCCAGCCACCCGGACAATCTTTTTCGTATAACGGGCAGACCGAACAATCGTCAATATCTCTGGCGTAAATTACTTCGTCTTCCATAACTGCTCCTTGTTAATAAAAGTAGCTATTTATTGCTGTAGCAATCCCTTTGCATATCTATACAGCGACACAATTTCAATCAACGCTTCAACAATATCTGCATAGTCTCTATATCCGAAATCAATTACAGAATTATCTGAACCCATATAATCTCCAGACGGACTATCAAAACAATATTTTTTCGCAAACTTTTCTACATCTGTATTTTCATCTACGTCCGCTATTTCCGCTATAAGATCGCTAAGCTTGCTGCAAATATAATTTTTGTATGCTTGCGCCTGTTCGAGGGCAAGTTGTTTCGGATCAAGGGTCTTATTCATAATTTTATAAAGTTCGTCTTTTTTCGTTACAGTTGTTTTATTCATAATTACCTCTCCTTTCACCACACAAATTCAGGATGTTCCTTCACGAAAGGCTCAACAACTTCTTTAATAGCTTGTTCTGCGGCTTCTTCTGATGAAAAATATACGTTTTGAGACTTGCAGATATCATTGCGTCGGTAGCCAAAACAGCCATTGGCATAATTGTAAAAAATATACCAATGATCATTCAGATTGTTCCACACAGTATCTTCAAATCCGCTGTCATACGCATATTTCAAGATCTTACGGTATAACAGTTGATGGAGGGTAACTTGCTCTGCGAATTGCTTATCGTTAAAGTAGTTAGCAGCATTATATAGTCCTGTATCAGTGCTATCATCTGCCTCCGTAAAATCTTCTGTAGTGCCATTGGCCTTTCCATAGTAATAAAACGTGCCTTTGTTAACTCTTTCAAACGGATTATTTTTTTCCTTAGTAATTCCCAGGGCTTTCAGCTGCTCATTTGTCAGCTGAACTTCCTTGCCATCAATCGTTAGCTTGACATCTCTCATTTTTCATTCTCTCCTTTACAGAACATTTCACCACACAAAGCCATGGTGCTCTTTAACAAACGGTTCAACCACTTCTTTGATTGCACGTTCTGCGCCCTCTCTTGTTGAAAAGCAAACATGCGAATATTGTATAAGGTCTTGCCATGTTGTATCAAATTTCTTACGGCTGTTATCGTAATAAATACACCAATGTGGATTCTCTCCATCCCACTCCGCTGTATCCTCGTACCCATTGTCGCACACAAACTTCAGTAGCTTGCGATACAGTAGCTGATGAAGAGCGACCTGTTCGGCGAATCGCCTATCGTTGAAATAGTTTGTAGCGTCCCATAACTCTTTCCACACACCAGAATATTCCTCGCTAGAAAAACCGATGTCACCAAAGGGGTCTACATAGAAATATTCTTTGCAAAGACTGCTTGTTCTGTCAAACGGATTCTTTCTTGCTTCAATTCCCAGCGTTTTCAACTGCTCTTCGCTCAGCTGGACTTCTTTACCGTCAATCGTTAACTTAATTTCTTTCATTTCTTTATTCTCCTTTGTAAATAAAATCGGGATTTTGTTTCTATGGATAGTATAACACAAAATCTCTTGTTTGTCAAGAGGTTTTGAAAAATTTAATTTGTGAAATCACCGTTTGTCGTCTTGTATAATGCCAAAATCTGTAAAAATCTGTTTTTGCTCGTCAGTCCAATCGGTGTTAATAATTTCTTTGAGACAATCCAACAACATCTCAGCATCTTTTCGACAAACATCACCATGGCTATTAGGAAGTAATTTTGGGCAATTAAGACAAATGCCATTGCCGGTTTTATTACAAATCTTCATTTATCAATCCTCCCACTGAATGAATTCTAATTGGATAATTTTTCCCTGTTTCTTTGAGCCAATCAAGAATTATCAATAGATCTCCGCCAATTCCGATATAACCTCCTGTATCGTCCAAAACATCTATAAGTTCTATTTCGTCAACAAGATTATTATCATAATCTATGCGATTGCTATATTTGTTAATAATTTCTTTTGCATTGTCAACCGAGCGGCAGCAATAATATCCAGGAGGAGACGGATTTATATCATCAATCCAAAGTTTCATTTCTCCCACCACGGATGAAGTTGAATCCGAAGTCCTTTCGTTAGAGTTTGAATAATTTGAAGAATGTCTGCATAATCAAGAACATAGAACTCATCGCCGTCACCGTACTCTTCAATATTCCAATCGAAATCAAAAACATCACCATCTACTGTCGGAACAAGACAAGTCGCCCCGAAATCACCATCAGTAACAAGAACGCTGTTTCCGTCTGCGTAATCTCCATCGAGAAACGGGATTCCACCATTTGGAAATTCCTTCATTAGTTCTTTGAATTGTTGTTTTGTCATCATTGTCATCACAATATCCTCCAAATAAAATTATGTTTTCAATTACTTTATATCCCACTTATTTAAATATTTAATACGCCACTCATTCCGATTATTCCAATAGCCCGACATTGCTTTCTCCAAATCGTTCATATTTTTCTTGGTGATTCGGACCTTGTGAATAATTGCATCGTGTTCCATTTCGTCGACCGCAGTATCAAAATTGTTTCGCATATAATTGAGAGCTCTTTCATTTTTGGTGGTTTTGCACTTCATATAACGAGATTCGAGCCTATTTAACCAATCTGTTCTTAATTCCTTTAATGGAAATACTTCTATAACATCCGGGAAAATATCTTGCTTATCCACCAAATATTCTCGCACGTCCTTGTGAGACGAAACGAAAACGTTATAGCCTTGCAATTCAAGGTCGATGGCAAGATTGCAATATTCTTTCACCCAATTATCATCTTTAACGAAGTTGCTACTTTCAAGGTCGATATAACCAGTTGTGTTGGTGTCGCCATCATATGCGCGAGTTACGCTACTTTTACCAATTCCAGGAAATCCAATAATAATCATTTTATTTCTCCTTACTCATTTTTTATCTTGCGTTTGTATCCTGTCCAATTCGTTTGTGTTTGTGATATAATCGTCGGCATATCTCCAAGTTAGTGGCAGTCCTGTTTGCGGATCAACACCTGCGGATTTTTTCTTGCCCTCGCAACAACATAGTATGTCGGAACATTTGACACCAGTTATACAGGTAGCATTTGAGATAGCTCCATATCTTTTTTGAAAATTAACACAAAACACGGGTCTATTGTTCCAATTCGAATCATACGAGCACCATCCATATTTTGCTCCATTTTTCAATGTTTTACGTATCGCCTGTCTTTTTTATGATATTTTTCAATAATTCTGTCTATATCATAATCCTTTTCCCAATCTATGCAAATATGCTTTTCTGCATTTTCTCTCGCTTCCATATCTATAGAATCCCAATCTATTAATTTATCTTTTAATTTTAAAATAGAAAACAACGCACTACCAATAATAGATTTTTTCATATGATAAACTGTCGATTCTGTACAGTCTAATACAATATAATTCGTAATGCCATTTTTATATGCCAGCTCCATTTTCTCTTTGTCATTTTTTTGTGTATCGGACAAAGTATTATCATAAAATGTTTTATCTGTATAATGTTGCATTCCATTATTTTCTATTATTGTGTTTAAAGACGGAATATAAACATCATATCGTTTTCTACGCGCCCAAGATGGAGAATATTCTACTTCGTATTCTATATTAAGTTTATTCAAAAATGAATATATAAACCTATTTGGATAACTGGCATTAGAATTGCACACGCAGCAAAACCCTCTTATGCGCAGATTACTTAAAGTTGTCTTTTTAACTTTTCCGCAGTCTGGACATTTTATATCGAAATACCTTCTGCTATACGCACTATTTGTTTTCATAAACTGTTCATCAAAATATTTCGACCATATATTTCGAAGTATTTTGTTTGCCCAGATACTATTCAAATATTCTGGAGGTGGTCCGATAACTTTCTTTTTACAAACACCACAAGTCGCTGGAACTCCATAAGACGTATTACGAACGAGGCTTTTTGACATTGTCAACCACTGATTTCCACAAACCTTACATTTGAAAAGAGTTTTTGTTATTGCGTCAACATACTCTCCAATTAATTCAATCTGGGGATTTTTGTTTTTTAATTCTTTTAAAAACGATTCTTTGTTTAAATAGACAAACTTACAGTTTCTACAAGGATTAAACCCTCTTTTATAAACAGTTGTAACGGAACAAATCGTTGCGTCCCATTCGTTTCCACAAACATCGCATTTAAATAAAACCCTTTGGTTGCTATGTGGTAAATAATTCTCCGGATTAAGCTTATTCTTAGGGCTCCAAATGTTTTTTATTTGTGGACATGCGTCGAGTAAACTTTTGGAATTTTCGTTTGGTGTTGTCATTTTTTGTTTGTTTTGTTCCAGCAAACAATCGCAACAAAGGAAACGTTTGTTCTTTCTATATATACCAGTCTCTTTCGAAGACCTTATTACAAGTGGGGCACGTAACTTTTATATAAATACCGTGTTTCGTATTTAATTTTTCTATAAACCTAGCAGACTTTACATTTTCCGAAATCCAACAAGAGATATTTTCTTCATTCCAATTCATACATTATCCGCCCTTTTATGCGTTGGTCGACACTTGGAACTTTCGCTAAACACTCCGTATCTTAATCTTTGCTTTAATAAGTATGCAATACCATCAGAGCCAGAATCCACTCCTCTTCTGTTTTTATCTCGGAACAAGACAGTGTAATTCTCGTTTGGATCTAATAGATATGGAGCCTCCGTCCACTCGCCAGTTTCTTCATTTTTTTTACTCCTAAATGCCCTAATATCATATGGAGAGCCCGCCTCCCTCTCGTAAGATTTCAGGGGCCTACAGAGAAGGAGCACCGATAAAATTTCTTTAATTTGTTTACTCATACTTAAACAATTTGCCGAAAGAAACAGTTGGTTTTCTGCGTTAATTGCCAATTGAATTGTCATCAATCCAATAATGTTGTATTTAGAGCAAAGTTTATTATAGGCCTGACTGTCCTCGATTAATTGCATCCAAAAATTTGAATTTTTAGAATCTTCTCCATCCATTGTAATTTTAAAAGTGTCTATAACAACGCAATTCATACCATTACGAAGAATTTCTTTTTTTGCAATTTGCAAAGATAGTTTCATATTGGCATCTGTCAGCGTAACAATCTTAATATATTTTCCATAATTTTGCTGATAATATTCTCTTGCTTTATGAATCATATCAAGATCTTCTTCTGACAAATCTCCATCTGAAAGTTTTCCCCTTGTTAGACTAGTATAATGAAACACTTTGTAAAGAATCCAACATAAAATCATTATCATATAGTCTGATTTTTTCATTTCGTTATTAATAATGACGGTTTTGACGCCTTGTGAAGCAAGAGACATAACAATATTTAACATAATTGTACTTTTTCCCGTTCCGGAAGCACCGCCAATAGCGTTAAGGGTTCCTGGCTTTAATCCACGAAGATCTGAATCCAAAAACCTAAAAGTATCTATAATTTCGCCTTTAACATCAATTCCGGCTGACGCAATACTGATTCCTCTCTCTTTCCCTTTCTTTAGGCCATCCAGAAATGAATCGTTAAAATCCACATATCCTTCATCCTCAATAATATCAGATCTAACATCAACCCCACAATTTGCAATCTTTTCTTCATACCAAGACAGAACACTCTGCGTATCCCAACGCTCAAATAATTTAACCGGAGTTGTCTTATTTCCCTTTACAGTTATTTCTTTGTTTACATTAAACCCGCTTTCATAAAGACGAAGAAGAACGTTTGATTTATTAATTGCATCGATAATTGCATCGGAGTTATCTTCGTTGACAACACTTGTTAGTTTTTGGACAGCTTTCCATCCGCCGATTCCATCAAGTCTATCTTTTATTTCTTCCGGAACGACAGAATAAACAGTAACTTCATCGAAAACGTTATATCCTTTGTCTTTGAGAAGCCTCCCCAAAGAAAATAAAAATCTTCCGCTTTTTGTTAACATCGTCTGTTCGTTGATGTCCGAGCCGACATCATCATAAAGAGACGGGTCTTTAAAAAGGAGCGCCACAAGGTTGCCCTCAATAGTAAGTCTTCCGTTAAGCAGTTCTTCTGGATACTTATCTGTTACACCAACTATAAAATTATTTGAATTTATCACTAAATTCATCCTCCAATTCAGAAAGAGATTTTCTTACTCCAAAATTTGGAATGTTTGTTTTCCTCTCCGCAATATTTATGTCTTCCTTTGGTTTTACGACTGTACTTTCATTCGACCGATACTGCGCCACATTGCTTTTAACAATTGCACTCAAATATTTAATCATACCGAAGTCGCTCTCAAAATGTTTTTTCTTCAACGCATCCGACAACGAGCGTTTATTCTCCGTCAAATACCACTTGACTTTGTTGCCATTTCCGTCAACGACTTCTTTCCAAGTCAGGTACTCTTTCCAAACGATGGTTCGTCCGGTGAACTTTCCTCCACAAATATCGAGCACGGTATCGTAAATCGGGGTGAATTCTTTCTCGTCAATCTTGTTGGATTTTGCCGAATTTTTGTCCTGCCAGCGGTGATAATGCTGTTCGTTCAAAAAGTAAACTTTGCGAGTTCCGCCGAGAATAATCTTGTACGCGCAAGACTGCTCGATTTTGTTTCGGCAACCGCAAAAACATTCAACCATCATTCGCTTGTTTCCTCCTCTATCAACGGTCTATCATATTTGTCCAGCTTTTCCACGATCAAATCTCTCAGCAAGAAATTTCGGCAGAAATACGCAGAAGCGAACGGGCTGCCCTCAAGGGGCGTCTTCATACTTTTTGGAGTATGAAATCCGATACGTTGGTCAAAACTCAAAAGTTGAATTCCATTTTTGAAAACATCAAATCGCGACTTCCCCTGTAAACTATTTAACGGAAGGAGAATCGCGAACGGTTTTCCGAGTTCATCAAGTCGGCGAATAACCTCATCTTTTTTCGAAAGCGGCGGATTACTAATAATAACATCATACGGCTCGTCGGGTTCATATCCAAAAAAGCCTTTTCCATCAGACAACGAGCTCCGAATAACGTTAAACCCCTCTTCTTTGAATATTCTGACATACGCGCTCCACTCCTCATCGAACGGACACCAAACGGTTTTGTACCCGCTATTCTTCAAGTGCTTAACAAGAGGCGCGACCGCATAAAACGGAGTATACATCTCATCCCCATAAGCGGTTGTGTCGGAAGTCAAATAACCAATATTCAACATAAATCAATTCTCCTTTCAGTTTCTATCATAAGTATAACACAAAACCCTCTCGTTGTCAAGAGGGTTTTGAAAGTTTTTTATATTTAATAATCTTTGAGATTTTCAGGATTCCCGAATCGGTAATCTTCATAATTATCGAAAATCGAGAGGTTATTGAGACAATCATCGCAACCATTACGGCGGAATTTACGCCTGCATCGTTTTGGAGATTTTGTATTCTTTGCTCCGCTCGAAGACGCATTTTGTTCAGATAAAGAGTTGCGCTCCCAAAAAACGCCATCAACATATCCTTGAATATCTGGATTACTCTCTGCCATCTCAAGTCGTTGCTCTGCCCACACACAGTATTGAGCTTCTATCTCAATTCCAATATAATGGCGGTTGAGTTTTTTGGCTACAACGCTCGTTGTACCAGAACCTAAGAATGGATCAAAGACAACATCACCCTTTGAGGAGCTTGCAAGCATAATTTTGGCGATCAGCTTTTCTGACTTTTGTGTGGGGTGTGCTGTATTTTCCGCCATAGACCAAAAAGGAATCGTAATATCATTCCAGAAATTCGAAGGGCAAGTATCGCGGTAGTTACCGTTTTCCGTTTCAACCCAATCCTTCGGTTTGCCATCTACGCGGTAAGGAGCAATAACCTTTTTTCTGATTTTGACAGCATCAAGATTAAATTTATAATTGTTGCTATTTGTAGCAAACCAAATATCTTCCATGCCGTTTTTCCAATTTGCTTTTGCACCACGCCCTTTTTCACGCTGCCATGTAATACGGTTCCTGACATAGAAAAACTCACTTAATACCCTGCCAACGAGCAGGCTTGTTTCCCAATCACAGCAGACATAAATGGATGCATCATCTTTTAACAACGGCTTAATTGCACTTAGCCATTGGCGAGTGTATTCTTCGTAATCAGCTTCTTTTTTCTTTGTAAATGTTGTTCCATTAAAAGATTTTGTGAGATTATACGGGGGGGTCTGCAATTATCAAATCTATACTCTTGGGAGGTAGCAACGAACATACATCCAGCATATCGCCAATAACAGTTTTGTCCAAAACTCCGCCAAGATCCACCTGTTTTTGTGTAACTGCGATACAACGATCAAGATAAATCTGCCCTTCACCTAATGGTGTATCAATAGTTTTATTTTTGCCAGATATTACGATTTCCATCTTCTGTCCCTTCACTTATCTACTGCTTTATTGATTGAATACGGATTTTATTCACGATAATCATCGTAAATCTCAATACTAGGAGCGATTTCCCACGGACAAAGCCGAGCGGCTATTATTAACTCTCCATATTTTTTAGACAATTCCAACAAATCTTCTATCGAATTAATATCTACCACCCATTCCGTCTGCTTAACATCTCTCTGAATGTGCCCATTTGACGAAATCCTATGATTTTTGCCGACAGATAGCCAAGGTATTCTGTTTAAATACACTCTATCATATTCTTCAAAACTTGAACACTTATTATCTTCCGTGACCCAGATTGTCTCTTCCTTCGCCTCTGCGCACGGCGAGGAGTCACCCCACTCGCTCGTGCGCGAAATAATGAATTTCACAATTATTCCCCTTAATCCAGAATTGCGAGGATCTTGTTCAGCGTTTCAACTGTTGCATCCGCCAGCTTGACCTTCTCCGGGTCTGTCGCTTCGGTAATCAGAATTTCTCTTACCTTCTTCTTCAACTCTGTGCTTGCTGTGCGAAGCTTTCCCTGAATCTCCGTGCGAAGGCTGTCGATGGTCGGAGCGGTATCTTCGTCATTCATGCCGAGATCAACATCGGAATTGTCTGGATCGAGGTCATCTATATCGGAAGCGTTAGTTGTCGTATCGAGATCCTCATCTTCAGGAACCGGCTTCGGAGTTTCTGCACGATATACGGGAGGAGCTTTCTTTGTTGTTGTCGGACGCGCGGAAGAGAAGTTTGTCTTACTTCCCTCGATTCCGTCCTCAACAACTTTGATGAAATCCTTTGCCATATTCGGTTTGTCGAACACCATATATTCAGGCACGGAACCATCTGCAAAGCGACCACCAGCATCAATTGTGTCTGTGCCACGGAAATAGAGTTTGCGAACCATTTCGGTTACATACTTCTTTTTCTTGTCGCCAGTTCCACGCTCTTCGGTGTCTCTATCGATAATTCCGGTTAAGCACACGTCCAAGCAGTCTCCGAAAGCGCTTTCGTAATCAGCACCAAGATTGGACGTTAACTGCATATATCCATCTTCGTCAAGAGAACCCTTATCCTTAATTGTCTTCAGTTTTGTGTGAGCAATAACCCAAACGCCAAAACCAGCCTTGTTCAGTTCTGAAATTGTGGGTCTAATCAGGTTATTGGCAGAATACTTCTCTCCAGCGCTATATCCACCCCAACTGGCCTTAATCGAACGCGTCTGTTTCGAAGGATTTTCGCGGTTATAGAGCTTAACGGTCTTTGCGTCCGCCAGTCGAACAAGTTCATCGCCCGTATCGAACGCGACAATCTTAATATGGTGTTCTTTTCCGTTTTCGGAAATCAGCCAGTTCTTGAGCTCGATCACATCGTCCCAAGTTTCGACCTGTGTCACGTTGAGTCCGTCGAGCATCTTATAGCCACACTCTGCCCCAACTCCAACGAGAAGGCCATACGAAGGATCTCCATACTTTTCCAGAATGACATCTCTGAAAAGGGTTGTCTTTCCAAATTTCTTCGTGGAGCGCAGATAAATCGTAAGATTTGAAATATCTGCCGTAATTTTTGTTACTGTCGGTCTTGTAAATGCCATAACTATTTATCTCCTTTTAATTATTGTTTATTTTTTTTGTTAGAAAAACTTCGTTTGGGTCATAATCTTCTAATTTTCTCCAAAAATATCCTCCAGCAGTTGTATGTTTGTTATTACAACATCTGCCAATATTTTGATGAAGAATCCCGGTCTGTCTTTCTGCCTCACGAGAATTAAAATATGTTGCAATATATTTTCCATCTTTATCGATTTGCACAACTGGAACAAACCTATTATTTTTATACTTTGGACTATGTTCCGGATTGTATTCTTCTTTATATACCCATAAATATCCACCGGAACTGCCTTTTGTTGAAATCGCTCCAACAATATGTGACGCTGTGGTCTTATTAACCCGGGCAGCCTCTCCTATACTTATATATTCGGCAATAAAGTTCCCATCAAAATCTAATTGAACAACGGACCTTTTAATAGGACTTGATTCTAGAATTTTCCTTTTATGTTCTTCTGTTAAATGTGTACCGAAGAATTTATTGTTTTCTCCGCTTAACTTTTCGCTTAAAATTCGTTTGGTTTCTTCCGAATGATGTTTACCATAAAAGGGAGCATTTTTACCAGAAAACCTTTGGCTATATTCTTTTCTTTTTTCCTCTGTCCAATACTTCTTTAAAGACCCTCTTAATTTCTCTTTAGATTCTTCAGACATTTTTCTTCCGAGGTTCATATCTCGCAAATGTTGTCTGTATTCTTCGTTTTTAAATCTTTCTTTTGCCGCTTCGCTTAATCTTTTTCTTTTTTCTTCTGATATATTTTTATTTGCTTCTGAGATTTTGGCGCGAGTTTCAGGGGATGCATGTTTTCCATAATTTGGATTGTTTTCTCCGGCTAATTTATGGTTTCCATAATTTGAATTCTTTTCCCCTGTTCTTGTCTTGGCAAACTCTGAAAATTTTTGCCTGAATTCTTCATTCTTCCAAAGATTTTTAGACCTTTCTCTTTGATCTTCTCTTACCTTTTCAGAATGATGCCACCCATTCGTAGAACCTCCACCATAAACCAAATTATACCAGCCGTCATCCTCTACGACATTTAAAAAAAACACTTAAATCAGATTCGACCTTGTTTAATTCTTCTTGAGAATAACAGAAACAAACAATTGTCTTATAGAAGTTTTTTCTCCCATATTTTTTGATAGCTTTACGAATTTGTGTTCCACTTCCAAGATAATTTTTCCAATTTCTATAACTGTTCATTGTTTTTTGCCCAAGATATCTTTTACCATTAACTAAATTCGTAGTTATATATACAAAACCATATGGATTTTCTATTATTACTTCTTTTTCTTCCATATTTTAATCTGTGTGAGCAGACGGATCCTTATCCATTCACAAACAATCCATCTGCTCACACATCCTTATTACTTAAAGATCTCCAAACAGGTCGAAATCTTCATCGTCAGCCTTCTTTTCTGTCGAAATGCCGCTATTTGTGTCATCAGCATCGTCCGATCCATCATGTTTCGGGGGCGCCATATCTTCATCTTCATATGCGGTTCCCTGCGCATTTCTTGTTCCAGCGAACCGAAGCTCGGTTACGCGATTTCCATAAACAGTTCCTCCTGCCACACGAATCTCATCTTCGAGCGTAGTCAAACCGAGATCAATATTTTCTTTCGCGTCGTCAGAAAGGTCGTCATATGTCAGTGACACAAGCTCGGCTCCATTAATTACGTCGAGAGAAGCGTCAAGTTTCGCATACTTGCAGTCGTCAGGGAAGTTAGTAAATCTGCGTTTGGCAGAATTGATAACGCTTCTTCCACGGACCACAATCTGAATGGGGCACGCAGCCCATCCCTTGCACGAATCCTTGCGATAATTTGCATCATAATATCTATGATAACAATTTACGGTCAGCACATCTCCTCCGTCGTCGTCGAATGCGTCGTGTCCATAAATCAGATCGATCGAAACTCTCATTTGATCTTTCTCATCATCTCCAGCGAACGAAATTCTCGTGGGAACAAACGTCCGATAAAAAACGCCGGTACTATCGCCATACTGAATTTCCATATTACCCTTAATCTTTACCCGACGCTCCATAAACTCCGGATTGTCCATCAGTTTGCGAAGTGCGGTCATAAAATCACCTTCGAAAATGAACTCGTGATTTTTCGATAGGTCTTTTGCCTCTCCGGGCATGTTAAGGTTAATTCCGAATTTACGGAAATATGCTACGCGAGAAAGAACATCGGGATTCTCTCTGTCCGCAAACGCGACTTCCATCTGCTGGCTCTTCGCGCCACCCTCTGCTTTCGACTGTGTATAGATCTTCATCTTGCTTACATCGACAGATCCGTCCACTTTGCTCCAGAATCCGGCACGAATCTGCATAATATGCGAATTGTTGCCATTAACCGCATTAAACTTGAAAGTTTGATTAGCCCAACCGGAATCATAACGTCTTTCTTCAAATGCTCTAAACTTATCGGTTTCCTTCTCAATTTTCTTCAATTTACCAACGAATTCAAATGTTGCCGCCATCGTTAAAATCTCCATTTCATTAATTAAAATTTTCGTTTATTTCGCGTGGTTTCCCCTCGCAATGATAGTATAACACACCTCAACTCATTTGTCAAGGGGTTTTCAAAATTTTTATTCAAAATCTTTGAACTTAATTTTGCAAATCAGTCTCTTGCCGACCCTATCTCGAAGCTCAATCTTCGGCCTTCCAACCAAACCCTCAATCAATGCCTTATTCTTTGCAATCAAGTTCTTTCGGTTGTGAAGCACATAATCTACTCCTTCGGTAATTGCTCCCTCAAGAACGTTCGGAACGATATCAATTCCAAAATATTGTGCAATATCTTTAACCGATGAACGAGGTTGATAATTACCAGCAATCATCAGTTTCAATCTTATTATACTCAATCATCGACATTTCCAACTTCCTCCTTGTTGTCATCAGGCTGCTTCGTCAATTCCTCAGCCGACACAAAATCTTCTGTACTATCAGGAATATCCCACGGAGACACGAATTCCCCTTCATCGTTTTTTACGAGCAGGTCCGCAAACAAGTCAAACTCCCATCTCGGAATCCGAACCCTTTCTCCGTCCATCTCGCGATATCTTTCATCTTCCGCGAGACAAACAAGCGAGCTTGCGTTTTCCTCACGATCAAGATGGAACACGTCATCTTTATGCTCTTCGATCCACTGCCAATACTCTTCTCGGAAGTCCTCCCGCTTTCTTTGCGAAATCTCTGCATAATTCAGCCGGACCTCAATTCCGTTCGGAAACTTATCTGGATTGTCGTAATGTGCAACGCCACCAGCTGCCATCTTGCGAATGTCTTCATCTCGCACGTCTCCGTGGCGGAGTCTCTGAACCATCAAAAACTGCTCGAACTCATCTTTGGTCGGCGGACGCTTCGCCTTTCGATTTAACGTTTGAAGCATATCTCTTCTATGCTTTCGATTTGGGCTGAACCCGGTGTTCTTGTTTTCAGGTAAAATTGCCTTCAAATTTTCCAACTCCTTTACAATAATATAATGTTAGCAGGTCTCTGCCTTAAGCATAGTATACCACAAAAGCCCATTTTTGTCAAGAGGTTTTGAAAATAAAAACCCACTTTTATTTATTTTGTCAAAACGCACAAAAAAAGAGGGGTATAATCCCCTCTTTTTTATATTACATCCTGATTTTCCTAAATTTCAACTGTTTTTTACAAGATCAGGGAAACGCTTTTTCAGTTCTTCCTGCAAAAATTTCAGGTCTCCGTAAAACCCTTCTTGCTGTGCTTCGCGCCTATCATCATCTGAGCGGATATCATAAAGTGCCGATCTCATCTCAACAGCGGCTTCTGCGCATCTGCCCATCCACATCAATGCGTCCGCCTTGATCTGACCAACCTTCCAGTTTCTCCACATATAATCCAGATTTCTCCAGTCCTGAACCTTGACGGACTTTTCGTCCATCTCCTTCAGAACCTCGAAACATTCCGCAGGACGGTTGGAGTATGCGAGCTTCTGCGCCAGTCGAACATATGCGTCGCGGTATGTCGGGTGCAGCTTGATTGATTCTCGATAACAGAATTCGCAATCATCGTTCGCTCCAATTTTGTCATAACTTTCTCCAAGCAGAACATACAACGCAGGCTCCATCAGCATATCATCGTTCCCAGTCGATTTGATTCGAGCAAGCAGATACGAACCCCACTGAATTGCCTTATCCCACATTCCACGGAAAGTATATTCGCGGGCGAGATAATACAGCCCATACATATCATCCGGAGACTCCTGTGCACGAAGCTCAAGAAGTCCAAGATAACTTCCGCGACTCTTCGTCTGATCGGGGTAATGCCATAACCAAATTATCTTGTCAGTCATTCTTGCGCTATCCGGAAACATTGCGTTATACTCATCGGTATATGTTAACGTTTCATGAACAGGGTATTCCCATTCAACACCGAACTTCGGATGACGGTGGCACTTGTTATACCAAAAATACCGCTTCGCGTCTCCTGTTGCTTCGTCACTACTCCAAGCGTAATAGTAATAAATCTGACCTGCCGTCGGATTCTCTTCTGCGACTCGACGAAGCTCCGTTCCCCAGCCGGGTTTCAGAATTTCGTCCAAGTCCGTGCAAATACAAATATCAGCATCATCCGAAATCAGTTTCATACTGTCGTTTCGGGGAGCGTCGAATCTCCAAGGAGAATATCTCTTCTGATCGAGAATTAGTCTGTCTATCGGCATTCCAAACTTGCGTGCGGAATCACACAACAGTTCTTTCCATCCATCTTTTGATCCAGTGTCAAGCACACAAATTTCATCAGCGCCATTGCCACCATCCCACATCGACTCGATCCAACGGTCAAAGAATTGCTCTTCATCCTTCATAATCGCATAAACCGAAATCTTCAACCTTTTCTTATTCATTTCAAATTTTTCTCCTTTTAGAATATATTTTTTTATTTACGAACCACCCAACCCATAAAGGGATTGGAATTTCTGTTCCATTTCTTTTTTAAAAAAATATGTGCACCAAAGCAATGACTTATCACGCCAATCGAGTACATGACGGTCTAAATATCATAATGTCTATTTATAAATATTTAGTATATTTAATTTTGGAAGATTTTAAAACACTTTTCCAACGTAGCCCCTGCCCCTTCGCAGGTTATTGTATGGTTACTTCCGCTATAGTTAAAAGAGACGGAGCCATTGACGGTATATGCGTTCACTAACCAGTTATTAATCCAAATAAGACCAGAAACCCATGAAGTGATCCCAGCAACGGTCGTACGCGCCGTGCATAAATAAAGACCCGCTGATGAAATATTGTTGGGTAACACCGCATCTCCCAAAACAAGAGTTCCGATTTTAGCAGTTCCGTTCCCATCGCCAACCGTCAGATCGTATTTCGTACTCTCGCCTCCTAATTGTATCTGATTAGCGTTTGCATTTCCTCCGATGCCGATTCCTCCTTCCTCTACCATTATCCCTGTGCCAATTGCGATACTGTTTTTATTTGCAGTAGCAGAAGATCCAATAGCGATAGCATTGTCCCCACCCCCTGTTAATTGATATCCAATAACGGTAGTGTAATTTCCATTTCCGTGTGAGTTATGTCCAATAACAACACTTCCGCCGAAGCCATTATCTACGCCAGCCGAAGAATTCACCCCAATTGAAATATTCTCAGGACCAATTGCGCTTCTCGCATCTCCAGTCAGCATCTGATTTAATCTTCCATTTTTATCATACCATATCGGAACTGTCAAAAATTTTGACATAATTTATCTCCTTTCATTCCAGCTTGATTGCTGCGCTAAAATTTCGCAATAATCGTCAACCATATTAAATTATGGTGAATGTATTTAACTTATTTTGTAATCTCCACAATTTCGTAGAGCCCGCAATGACAAATCTCTCCGACCCGCCCTTCTTTTAACATTTGACGGAAATTAGCGCAAGGACATTTTACCTCGGGGACACGCTTAATGGCACAGCAGCAGTACCCATCGTTTTCCCTAATTGCCTCTCTAATTTCCGTTACAAGTTCTTCGTCATCATTAACTTTCGCTGTTACCATAATTTGTTCTCCCCGACTATGAAATTTTTTCGGCGTATTGATTTGTTGACGCCAATTCAACGCCGAGAATTGGATCTATATGATGCGGTTCATTCGGTTTGAACCGTCCAAATTTAACAATAATGTTTGGAAATTTTTGGAGTTGTACGATTTTGTCTTCGATTTCCGATTTGTAATAGCCGGTATAGAGAATAACAGGATCTTCATTTGTCTCCCGAAATTCGGAGATAAACGTTTCAACTTCTTCAAACTGCTTAAATGGCTCAAAACCAGCAAAACATATTGCTTTTGTAATTGGATTATTGTTATATGTTTGGATTAACATAATGTTCGAAATTTCATATGTTGGTTTATTTAACCACGGTTCATTTTGGCACACCGTGATTGGAATTCCGCTTTCGATGCAGCACTTAAAGTCGCAAGTCGTTGTAGCAATTAATAAAACAGGATATTTATAATATTCGTAAGATTCATCAACATATGTTTTGATTTTCATAGTGCCCACAATTGTTTTCTATCTTCAAACTCTGCTCTCTTACCTCTGTTAAAATTGTCTATGCAACGAAGATACCCCGTAATTCTCTGATATTTAGAAAGCTTTTTCCCGCATTTTGGACAAACGTCAACGTGTTCAGTTACATACTCGTGATCTGGACAATAACGAGAAATTGGAGACAAACTCATATAAGGAACTTTGTATTTTTCATTCATCGCTCGAACAATTGTTTTCGCTTGTTCTCCACTAATTGCGCCCTCAAGATAACAGTGAATAACCGTTCCGCCAGTAAACTGAACCTGTAAGTCCTCCTGATGTGCAAACGTATCGTTAATTGTTTTAATGTCTTTTACTGGAATGTGGCAGCTATTCGTATAATAGCAATCCTCTCCCTGCCCTTGTGTAAAAATATCAGGATAATCCTTTCTATCTTTCAACGCAAATCGATAGCACGTTGATTCAGCGGGTGTAGCTTCGTAATTGTATAAGCAGTTAGATTCTTCCTGGTATTCCAAAAGCTTAGCCCTAATATGATTACCGATTTCAATCGCAAAAGATTTACCTTCGTCCGAAAGAATATCTTTTCCCATAAAGTTCATACAACACTCATTTTCTCCAACAACACCGATTGTTGAAAAATGATTATCGAGCGTTCCAACATATTCTTTAAACGCTGGAATTGCCCCGGTTTCCAAAATGTTTTTCTGAAGCCATTCGCGTTTAATATTTAAACTATCTTTTGCGATATCAAGATATTCATCAAGAGCCTTATAAAAACCATCTTTATTTCCTTTATTTTCATATGCAATTCTCGGAAGATTAATTGTTACAACACCGATAGAACCAGTCGAATCGCCAGAACCGAAAAGACCACCGTTTCTTCTACGCAGTTCTTTCAAATCAAGACGTAAACGACAACACATAGAACGTATATCACTTACATTCATATCAGAATTTAGAAAATTGGCAAAATATGGGGTTCCGTATTTGCCAGCCATTTCCCACAGCATCTCATTGTTTGGATTATCCCAATCGAAACGTTTATGAATATTATATGTAGGAATTGGATATGCAAAAAGTTTTCCCTGAGAATCACCGTTTAACATAATCTCATAAAAAGCCTTATTGATCATATCCATTTCTTTTTGACAGTCTCCATAAGTTATATCATCAACATATACTCCTCCAATAATAGCTGGATCATCTATAATATCGTCTGTTGGGGTGAGGTCAAATGTTAAATTGGAGAAAGCAGGTTCTGCTCCGCCTCTGGAGTTGCTGTTAATGCTATAAATAAAGTTTTGCATATCCTGTTTAACTTGTTCATAAGAAAGATTGTCCTTTTTTACAAACGGAGCAAGCAATGTGTCAAAACTGTTAAATGCAACAGCTCCCATAATTTCATTCTGAAATACGGTAATAAGGTTCGCAAGCTGATTTAACGCGCTATCAAGATGTTTTGCGGGATCGGATACGGGAATATTTGGAATCCCACGAACACCTTTTAAAAGAATTGTACGAAGAGAATACCCACAACAATATAGTGTTAAACCACCGAGGTCGTGAATATGAATATGACCACTAACATACGCTTGTGCAATTTTTTCCGGATATACTTCTCGAAGCCAATAATCTTTATATACTTCTCCGAGAACATATTTCCCCATTCCGCCATAACTAAATGGAGAATTAGAATTTTCTTTAACTCTCCAGTCTGATTTTTTTAAATATGATTCAACAATTGTTTTACTACTCTTCATACTCTCTCACCCCATATATTCATCTATCCATTTAATAATATCTTTATATCCATAAAATTTATCATCCACCATTAAAATTGGAGCAAAACTAATATCGTTTTCCGCACCAACCTTGCATACGGTTTCGATGTCATAACAAGATTCAAAATCAATGTTTTTTGCTCTTAAAAGGCTCTCGACTCTTGCGCATTTTGGGCAATTTTGTGATTCGGGAGAATTTAATGTATAAAGGATAATTTTCATTCCCATTACCTCCCCGTGCTTCCAAATCCACCGACGCGCCCAACCTTATCGGTCTTTTGCGACAAGAAACGATCGTCGTCAACGATCAAATAACGCAAAAACACGCCCTGAGCAATTCGGTCCCCGACCTTTACTTCAAACGGATCGTCACCGTTATTAACCAGACAGACACCGACATTGCCCCCGTTTGATGAATTGCCGAAATACGACGAATCCACAATCCCCGTGCAATTTCTCGGGATAACACCCTTCTTACATCCAAGACCAGACCTTGCATAAATCATCAGAACGTTGTCAAAAAACATTGTCACACATACATCTGTCCAAAACGTGTGCGATTCTCCCGGCTGAAGCACATAATCTTCTTTTGAATGAAGATCGTATCCCGCGCTTCGCGAATCACTTCTCTCCGGGAGTTTCGTTTCCACATCAGGGAACACTTTAAACTCATCTCTTACTTCTTCGAACTTTCTCATAAAATCCTCTACTTTCTGCCGGGGAAAATTTTCTATTCCCCGGCAATATAAATTATACCACAAAACATTCTGTTCGTCAAGTGGTTTTTAAAAAATTTTGAAACATATTTGAACCTCTCGCGACTAAAGTCACGGGCGTTCTTACGCTCAAATAATAAATGCTTTATTGAACAATACAAATTTTTCCTGAAATTTTCGTATTTGAATAAACTGTAACAGTGCCGGAATAATGTTTTACATTAGCATAAACTAAACAATTATAAGAGTCATAGACATTAACAATAGAGTTTGAAGAATCTGGTATTCCAGAAATGGAGTATTTATAAGAACCATAATTTATATTATCTGTTGCACCCCAAGAACTTTCGGAAATAAGATATGTTGAAAACGACGCGCTTCCCGGATCTCCTTTTGGTCCTTGTGGTCCTGTTGGACCTTTTTCGCCAGTGGGACCAACGGCGCCAATGGGTCCGGTAGGACCAACTGATCCGGTTAAACCGGTAGGACCAACATTGCCAGCATCTCCTTTTGGGCCTTGTGATCCTGTATCTCCCTTTTCGCCGGTTTGACCAGTAGGACCTTGCGGACCAGCTATTAAACCATCTGCAACAAGGATCTGTAGCTTTACTTTCGAATCCGAAGACACAATAACCGTTCCATTGTCCGAAACGGTATATTTCGCATGAACTCCCTCGAACGGAGTGGCGTCAATTGTCCTCATCTGAACGAAAATGTTCTGCGTTGCAGTCCAACCACCATCAGTAGCCGTCTTCGCGTGTGTGTATGGAGCAGATGTTCCGCTCCATTGTTCAATGGTATAAGAATGAATATTATATCCTGCTATAGCCGTAGAATCAAAATATGCGAGATTAAGATTTACTTGCTGTCCATTTTGTTTTGTAAACGTGACAACTCCAGTAGTTCCGATTGTCGCCTGAATAAATGCGTCTTCGTCTATCGGCCCTGTCGGACCAACCGAGCCCGTTGGTCCGGTATTGCCCATGTGATCAATTTGTTCTTGCAAATTTGCGTCTAAATCCCCATAAGAAATTAGATCAGTTATTGCATATTCTGTGTTGGCCGTAGGAGAAGCGGGGATGGAGCTTTCGGCTAAATAAGTAATATTCGAAAGAATCTCCGACGCCCCAGTTGTCCCGATCTTTGCATAATTATGATCAATCCGCTCTTGAAGATTTGCATCTAAATCCCCGTATCCGATTAAATCGGTAATGGCATACTCATATGTTTCATCTGGGGTTGTCGGAATTTCAACCTCTGCAAGATATTCAATTTTTGACAACACTTGATTGGTCGCAGTTGTCCCGATCTTTGCATAATCTGGAAGAGAAATATTTCCATCCGACTGTGTATAGGTTGTTCCATTGACAGTAACTTTCGTTGTAAGCCCAGGTTCTCCCGCGTCTCCCTTTGGTCCAGTAGGACCCACCTCTCCCTGAATGCCTTGCGGTCCAGGAGGGCCTTGAATCCCGCCAGAATCTCCTCCAGAACCACCTTGATAATTTTGTAGGGCATTATCTATAAGACTTTGTACTGACTTTTCGGAAATTCCAGCGTCTTCTTGCTTTGGGCGAAATTTTGCGACGACAAATGAATCCGACAGCCGGTTATGAATCTTATATAGCAGTGCATTATCTCCGCGCCTGAAGTTATACCGAGATTCATTAATTATATTTTTGAGTATTGTTTGTTTATCCGGTAGCACGAAAACGTTAAGCGTCCCATCTTCATTAATACTTTCAATTTCACAAACAGCATCGGTCGAACGATCTCTGATTTGCTGTTCAATTATATCTCTTGTCACGTTTAAAAAATCTTTTGCGTCAATCATATAATTTACAAGTAACCCTCCTTTCTTTAATTTGATTTTCTAAATGGGGAGAATAGGGGTGGTTGAACAAATGGTACAGATATGATATAGCATAATATAGCAATTATATAATCATTGATATATATACTATATATCATATATTATTAATATCTATTCCCGCCCAACCACCCCTATTATACACCAAAATTATTATTTTGTCAAGTAATTTTTAAAACCGTTGAAATATCTGTAAATATTTATTATAACGAAATATTTTTTTATATCGTGAATTTGAGCATGAGTTTATCATTACGGGGAGTAAGTCGTTTTCTGACAATAGAACGGGCTATTCGTACCATAAAAGACATAAATAGGAAATTCCGTGACTGTTATAGAGGCTGTGCCTGTTACTCTATCGCCTGTGGATACATAACGACTAACTTCATCTATAACATTCCCTGTTTCTGCATAAGACGTATTATCAGTCCAGTTAGAGGTTATTACAAAATTACTAGGCGTTACTGTATCTCCTACTGCAATTGTTTGTTTTGCTGTTACAGAAATAGAGGAACAGTGTGGATAGTCGTTTACATAAGCCGTTGCATTCTCTTCTAGTGTTAAGGCATCAGGCAATGTTGCTTTATCTATGTTTAGTACCTCGCATAAATAATTTGCAAAAAGAGGGGCTATGTATTCTGCATGATAAGCATTTGACGGGTGTCCTTTTGCCGTTGACATGTCGTAAACAGCTGCAAACTCTGCATTATTTGTCTTAAAATAGTTTAGGCCAACTGCTTTTGCTCTGATATTAAAAGTATAATCATGTAAATAAGGCTCTTTTACACTAGTTAAAGTTGCGTGTTCTGCCGTGGGATGTCCTTTACAGGTTGAGGCAAATTGATCAAAAAATGGTATATTTCTTTTTTCTGCAATTTGCTTGTTCATGTCTGTTGCTTGACGCCATCTCTGAGAATTAACATCTTTAGTGAAATACGGTGTCCCTATTAGGATAATGGTGGCATTTGGAGCCTGTGCCTTTGCAACATCAATTGCTTCATTGACATAACCTGCGTAAGTACCTGTTGAAATATCATCATCAACTGTTCCTATTGATAGTCCATCAGTTTGCCATTTCCAGTCATTGACACTGCCGAAAATAGTTATTAGATTCGTGTCAGCCGGTATATTTCCTTGCATTCTCTGATAGAAACACGTGTTCGAGTCTGAGCCTCTCCAGTAACCAGTACCACCTTTGCCTAAAACTGTTAATTTCTTTATAGGCAACAGTTCTTTAAGAACAGCATGGTATTTATGTGTTGCATTTATTGTAGGGTCTGTTAAAGAGTCGCCCACACACACCCACTGTATATTTTCCCACCCTGTTGTTACTGGCCACACTTTTTCTCCTGTTTTATTATAAACAGTTGAGGTAACAGCCCCACTTTTTAGGTAGGGCTGGTTTATTTCTGTGCCTTGATAATTATAAATCACGAGGACACCTCCATGGTGTATGTATAGTCTGCGGCGGTATAGGAGTTAATCGCGAGGTCGCCACTTTGAAATCTGGGCAGAGCGACGTCAGTCACGATACCGTCGGAAATTGTGACGGTAGCATATGGATTAGCGGTTTCTCCATAAACCGGGGTAGTCTTTGCGGCGAACCGATAGTATACCATTGTCCAATTATCGCCTTCTTTGGTAAGAATGACCTTGTAGCATTTGTTGGCACCGCCGGTTGGCTGTTTTTCATTCTGACTTGTGAATGTAATTGACGTGGGATTAGCAACGGCATTGTTCTGCATGATGTTAGTAAAAGTTTTAACGCCTGTACCCTGTGCTGTACCACTAGACGAGGTGGCTCCAGCCGGAACACCCACAATCACCTTTTGTGTAGATACTTGACCACCACTAAACATTAAGGTTAAGCCTATTGTGTTATCACCCTCAATTAAAGTAACAGAATTAGGCGACTGTACTAGAGTCCCCCCTGGCGTAATAACATTTCCATACTGGTCTTTTACAACATAAGTCCAGTTTGCCGCTGTTACCTCTGTTCCGACATTTGTGGAGCCTGTATAAGTTGCCTCTAAAGTCGTTGCAACAGGCTTTGCTTTAATTCCTGTTATGGTATAGTCCTGAGTGGTGAATAGTCCCGCATAAGATAGTTTTGCTGTTACGGTCGTGGACGTGTCTGTAAATACTCTAGGATTTATTTCAGAAATATTGTCCCAACTAGTCAATGTCTGTGTTTTTCCATTGTTAAAGGTCACTGTGTAGGTAAAATAACCACTTGACTTGATATCATCATCGACATAAAGCACTGTTTTTGTCGGTGTATAGCTGTTAATTACCCACGACTGAGCTAGATTTGCCTGAGCTGTTACAGGAACAGTTGTTTTAAGAGTGTTGTAAGTAATGGTTGCATTAAAACTGAGCTCTGTAATAGACTGTGGGGACACTGTATAACCACCTGTAATTACTTCAGAATCGCCATTGTCGTAATAGCCTGTTACGGTAAAATCATTTTCTGTTAAAGCATCTCCTATATATCTTGTTTTTTCTTTAAGAGTTGCTGTAATTCTAGTAATTTGAGGTCCTGCTGTTAATATTGCAATTAAGCTTTCTGCTGCATTTTGCCCTGTATGATCATCTGTGTAGGCAATGTTTTCTAACACCGTTTTAAGAAGTTGATAAGCCTGATCATTCCATTTGCCATCAGTCCCCGTTCCTCCTTCTGCCGTTATAACTAAGGCATTGCCCGATTCATTCACGTTAATTGTTACATTATTGCCGGATATAATAGGGACGTTTGTTGTAAAAGGTATACTTATTGCGTTAGGCGTTCCGGGCATATTTAATGTCCCTGTAAAAACGGCCCCAGTATCGCTATTATAGGTTACATGAGTGATTTGTACTTCTCCGCCCGTCGGCACAAATCCTGGATCACCCTTGTCCCCTTTAGGACCCTGCGGACCGGTAGGTCCTATAGAGCCTTCTGCAGAACCCGATGGCTGCATAATTGCGCTAGCTACTTTTTCATTTTCGTCAAGCATAAATTGGATTCCATAAGTTGTGTTGCTTTTTACTCCGCCTTCTGGAGGCTCGACGGCAATTGTGGCAGGAACGTCATATTTTTCATTTCCAATTGTTACAGAATTTACTTTCCCGGTCCCACAATAAAGGGATCCTGCTTTTTCAAGAAGTCCCTTATTTTCTATCGCAAATCGCATAGCCTTTAACGGAAGATTGCCCGCAATGCAACCGGATTCTGTGCTCGAATTAAATTCTGCCATACTATCTCCTTTCTATTAATATACAAACGGGAGATTATTTATATTCGAAACGTTCAATGACATTAGTCCATCGTATCCCAAGTTAAAGGAAATGCTCTGGATTAAAAATCTTTCTCGTTTCATATCGAAATCTTCCTCGTCTGTATATGTTACTATATTATTAACACTTAAAAGCGGATTAAACATAACAGAACTACTTAACGTACTTTCCGCTATAATCTTTTTCCGCAATTCATATTCTGCTCGCTCTTCTGCCAATTGATCGGTCGTAATATTGGAGTCGTTAATCACGTCGGCAACACGAAGTCCAATTCTTCCAACAGAAATCGGAGAAGTCGGATCTTCGTTCTTTTTAACCGCCGTGCAAGTATGTCCGTTGACATTCGCCCCCACAACATAAACACAATTGACGAAAGAATTCAAATCAATTGAAAAGTTTTCGTTTTGCAGATTTTCAATTGAATAATCATAAAGATTCGGTTTGTCTCCGTCAGAAATCACATCAACCGTCGGAACAAAATTTAACTGTCCGTAGGAATCATAAAAGACCTCCGCAGACAGAACGTCCGCAATCTGCATAATCAAATTCCCATAATTCGACCCGACGGACAGTGTTATCGTAATCGGCGTCACCTTTCCCTCAAACGCAGGATGATAAAAGAACGGAGTTGGGTCGAGAACATCGCCCGTCCCGCTGTCATACCACAAAATGTCTTGAATGACATCTTTGATTAACATACCGGGAGGAATCTCGACCGTTGTTCCAACCGTGCCGCGTTTTCCATTCAAAATTTCGAACTTGTCAGCACAACTTATAGGCACCGTTTTGGTTTCTGTCGATTTTGATGGATCTGCAGAAGTAATCACAAAAACGCCTTTATGAAACCAAATAATTAGATTTTCATCCGGAACTTCCAACCCAACATCGAGTCGAACTTTCGTATCTACCCACAAATTATTGATCGACGGAGTATATTTTCCTTCTTGATTGTTTAATGAAAAAGACAGCGTCCGGCGAGAACCATTTTGATAATTTTCGCTATACGAACCACCGGGCAAAATGTCTTTGTTTGGAAGCTGATAATTCACTGTTTCGTCCGGATTCAAAACAAAAATACGGAATCGAGGGTAAATTGTTTTTCTTCCAATAATCTTTTTAATCTCTGAAATTTTTAAATACTTTTTAATATCGCCGACGGCGGCATTCTTCCCGTCAATGATATACTTATAATTTTCGCCAGATCCCATTTTGATTTGGTTAGAAATCTGTGGCATAATGCCGCCCCCTTTCTGTTATTCTGTCTGAATGATATGGCAGTATTTTGCGTCGGCAATCTCAATCCAGCTAAACGAAATTTCTTCTGGCATCTTCTCCCAAGCCTCGTTCGTAGTATTGCTCGGATCGGTAATTTGAATAATAAAAGTTTGACCCTTTTGATCTTTTAACAGTTTCGGATTTCCGGAATAACAAACATCGCGCCACTTGTCGAGCATATCGACTGCTTCGTTAGATGTTAAATTGCGGAAGCCAAGAACTGAAGCGGAAAGATAATCGGGATTTGTTCCGCAAAAGTTTTGAACCCTTCCAAGACGCTCGCGATAACCGCCGAAATTTTCGAACGGCCCGTTATTTTCTCTCCAGATAAAATTCGGTTCTGATGTATTCGGGTCTTGTTCATAAACCCACTCTTTATTGGTGTAATCTGCGTTAATCATTTCACGACCAAGCAAGCAGGTAACGCTTCCGCCAACTGCATTTTTCACACCGTGACTGAAAATCGGGTATCGGGACAGCGTATCCTGCTGTGTTTTAGCGACATTCTGTGTTTGTGCTCCGTTGGAAATATTATACTTAAATTTCCAAACATCTTTTGGGGCGGCTGTAAAGACTTTCGGATCGTCTGTTTCGTGAAGTTCTGTAATTGACCACCCCTGCCAACTTGTTTTAATCGGAACAATAATTCCAGACTGGTATTCGAGTCCTCCGTCGGTCTGGTTTTCAACAAGTCGAAAAACATATTTATAATAACGATTATTTCCAATATTGAAGTCTCGAATAATATTAGAGGATTCATTTAATATGACGGGGGTCCAAACGGGTTCCTCCATTGATTTTCCAGTCTCTCTATCATACCAAATTTCTTTCTTGTAAACAGAAACCGCGTACAACGACTGGTCGGCGTTAGAAACTCCTTCCGCTGCCGCAGTCGCAACTATTTCTTCGCCCCTTTTAATATCTTCAAAATTAAAAAGACCGATAACAGAACGAAGGTTTTCGTCAAGAACTTGCTGAATGTTCGCATTGTTGATTTTTTCTGGAGCTCCGTCCTGCGCCCTTGGAGCAATTCCGTTTTCGGACGAAGATAAATAAAAAAAATTTGAGCTTAAATATTGTGTACTAACTGAATTAAGAACTCCGGGATTTAACGAATTCCCGGGCCCAATCGAAAATTTTAATTTCAAAATTCGGAGCTCCTTTCTTTGTATTTTGATAATTAATTGACATAACAAACACTTCTCAACTGATCTATTGTAAAATTATTTGTATTAATAAAGATTCTGAATGAAAGATTGGTTTTCAAAAGATTCTCTCTCTCTTTGATTGATGCCTGAACTTTTTCTTGTTTAACAAGATCAGTATTCGTATATGTTGGGTTTTCTATTCCAGAGATTGCGTCAATCTCGACAACATTCCCGTTGACTCGTACTTCCCCGATTTTAGCAGAAAGGCCGGTTCCGTTTTCCAAATATGTTCCGTCTTTCCAAACAGCGTTGTCGTCCCATATAAGAGCCACTTTTGACAAAACAGATCTTGGCTGTGATGTAACGACTGATCCATTTGCGTTGATAACAACATCTTTCGGACTTCCTTCCGGCGTGTTATCAACCCAGATAAGTTTATCGGGTTGATTGATTTGAAAGGCAACTATTTGGTCTCCATCTTTACATTTCATAGTAATATTTTTATTATCATAAAAAGAGAAAGGCTGTTCGTTTTTTGCCATCGGATTTCGTATCGCCTCATCCGAATTTGTGTTAAACGGACCGGCGATATTTAAATATGTGTCTTTGTTATATGTCCCATCTCCATTATCCACTTCCGCATATTTAAAATTAGCAACATTAATTCTGTCCCCGTTCGGAACAATTCCGCCAACCTGCCAAATCGATGTGTTATGGAATTCGCTGGAATTTTGCCATTCTTTTGACTTTGACACTGTTCCAGTTTTATCAATTATTCTAAGATAGGAGTTTGGTCCAATCTGAACTTTGTTAATATCGTCTGAAAGAGTGACAAATCCATCTGAATCTATCGATTTAATTGCTTCTGGAATAGAGACTTTAATAGTGCTAGTTCCTTCTTCGCCACGAGAAACCGAAAAGATATCTCCATTATAATCTTTGGAAAAATCAAAAGAACCCTCAACTACAATTTCATCCGCGTCTATTTGAATTGGCCCGGTTCTTGTGCTTGAATTAATTGCGTAATTTTCAAAAGATTTGCTAAAATCAAGCGAATTTTGTCCGGTTATTGTTAAAACACCGTTATCAACAGAAGCAACGGCTTGGTTTTCCTTTTTATAAAAACCAGACTTTAAATCATAATAATATACCGTATTTTTAATTTTAATCGGGATAGCGGCCCCAGACAAATATTGGTCTGCGCCGGGAGCCAAAACAACATCAAGAAACTTCAGACTCGCCTCCATTGCAAGTGTGTCGCAATCAAATTCGGCATCAACCAAATCTCTCTGTTCTGCCGTTTCTGTAAAATTAGAATAAACGACATAATCGATTTCAATAATTTTACCAGTATTTGTCTGTAAAATAAGAGACAAAATATAATATTGTTGTGATTCAAGCCCGTAAAATGTCGCAGTTATTTCTCCGCCATATTGTTCGTCTGTCTTCT
>ERZ1024365.24-NODE-24-length-40954-cov-29.495440_pt1 | contig 40954 bp, 49 predicted proteins | sample MGYA00520788_ERZ1024365 | MGnify/ENA primary metagenome ERZ1024365 (study PRJEB33242, sample SAMEA3444265) | Homo sapiens | biome: Host associated; feature: Gastrointestinal tract; material: Stool | place: Uganda | collected 2011-01-01 ... | reverse complement strand
CGGAGCGTAAGAAACGGCTTACAGCAGCTGGTTACGATTACAATGCCGTTCAGAAGGAGGTATCTAAACTCCTTAATAATAAACCTGCAAAGAAAAGCAATACTGAGATTGCCAAGGAAGTTATCCGCGGTGATTGGGGTAATGGAACGGAGCGTAAGAAACGGCTTACAGCAGCTGGTTACGATTACAATGCCGTTCAGAAAAAGGTGGATGAGCTTCTTTATACATAAGGGGGTTTCTTAATGATAACGTTCAGACAAAAGGGTGACTTCTCTAAGCTGACTAGTTTCTTGGAAAAATCAAAAAATGCAGTCCACATGGGAGTCCTTGACAAGTACGGTCGAGAAGGTGTAGCCGCCCTTGCGTCTGCAACACCTGTCGACTCTGGTTTGACAGCTTCTTCGTGGTCTTATGAAATAGAAAACAAAAATGGATCTATAAAGATTCAGTTTAATAATTCAAATATTCAAAATGGAATTCCGATAGCCATAATTTTGCAATATGGCCACGGAACTGGCTCTGGCGGCTGGGTAGAAGGGAAAGATTATATCAATCCTGCAATTCAACCTATTTTTGATCGCATAGCAGACGAAGCATGGAGGGAGGTTACTAAAATATGAGTAAAGAAGTTGATGAACGCGTTGTCTCGATGCAATTCGACAATAAGAATTTCGAATCCAACGTTCAAACAAGTTTAGGTACTTTGGATAAGCTTAAGAAAAGCTTGAATATGGAGGGTGCTTCCAAGAGTTTAGAACAGGTTGAATCGACCTCTAAGCGTGTGAATTTTTCAGGTCTAGGCAATGCTGTCGAATCAATTCACGCTAAATTTTCATCTCTTGAAGTAATGGGTGTAACCGCCCTTGCAAACATTACAAATTCAGCAGTAAACGCTGGTAAAAAAATAGTATCAGCTTTGACCATTGATCCTATAACGTCTGGTTTCCAAGAATATGAGACACAGATAAACGCTGTTCAAACTATCTTAGCGAATACAGAAAGCAAAGGCACAACATTACAACAGGTAAATTCAGCATTAGATACTCTAAATACATATGCAGATAAAACTATCTATAACTTTACGGAAATGACACGTAACATAGGTACGTTTACTGCTGCCGGCGTTGATTTGGATACATCGGTGTCAGCAATACAAGGTATCGCAAACTTAGCAGCTGTATCTGGTTCAACATCACAGCAAGCAAGTACCGCTATGTACCAGCTTTCGCAGGCTTTATCAGCCGGCAGTTTAAAACTTCAGGACTGGAACTCTGTCGTTAATGCTGGTATGGGCGGCCAGGTATTTCAGGACGCTTTAAAAGAGACAGCAAGGGCTCATGGCATTCTGATTGATCAGATGATAGAAGATGAAGGATCGTTTAGGGAAACACTGCAGCATGGGTGGATTACATCTGACATTCTTACCGAGACATTGAATAAATTCACAATGGCTGCAGAAGAAGGTAGCGACGCATGGAATAGCTATAAAAAATCCTTAATGGACCAGGGGTATACCGAAGAGCAAGCACTCTCAATTCTCAAAATGGCGAATACCGCCACCGATGCAGCTACAAAAGTAAAAACATTCTCTCAGTTATGGGATACACTTAAAGAATCCGCACAGTCTGGATGGACTCAATCCTGGGAGATCATTGTTGGTGACTTCGAAGAAGCGAAGGGCTTTTTAACAGATGTTTCTAATAGAGTCGGAGATCTCATAAGCACAGCATCAAATGCTAGGAATGAAATGCTTTCAGGTGGTCTTTCTTCTGGATGGAAACAGCTTTTAGACGAAGGTATTGCTGATGAAGATGGATATAAAGAAACACTTAAATCAGTAGCTAAAGAGCATGGCGTTAGCATTGATGATATGATAAAAGCCGAAAAGAAACTCGATACTTCTCTTACTGATACAGAAGCTTTTCAGAAAGCGCTGCAAAAAGGCTTTAAAGAAGGCTCATTATCTTCGGATATGTTGACTCAGTCTGTACATAAAATGTCAGCAAAAATGTCAAAGATGTCAAATGAGGAATTAAAAGCCTCAGGATACACCTCCGACAATGTGATTCAGATACAGAAGCTATCAAAGGGTTTAAAAGATGGCAGCGTTTCGATGGACGAATTCGCAAAAAAAATATCTAGACCCTCTGGTAGAGAAAACCTTATACAGGCTTTATGGAATGCTTTTGATGGTCTTATGAGCATCATCAAGCCCGTTAAAGAAGCCCTTAATGAGATATTTCCGCCAGCAACTGGCGAACAACTATACTCCGTCACACAAGCTATTTTAAAATTTTCCGAAACCCTTAAGATAAGTGAAGAGACCTCTAATAAAATCAAAATGGCATTCAAAGGTCTATTTTCGGCAGTGGATCTTATTCGACAGGCTTTAGTCGCATTGTTTAATGCTGCTAAGCCGATCTTTGGATGGATATGGGATATGATAGGCGGAGTGCTTAATTTAAGCGCTTCGTTTGGAAATTGGCTTGTCAATTTGAGAAAAAGTGTTAATGAAAGTGGAAATTTTGTTACGGTCTCAAACTATGTTTCTGATAGCTTAACAAACGTTGGTAAAAAATTAAAAGGCCTGACAAAGTCGGATGGCTTCTCAAATTTTATAAATGCAACGGGAAACAAGTTATCGTCATTCGCTGATAAAATCAAAGACAAATTCTCAAAGATCGGATCGTCGTTAGCAGAAGCATTTGAAAACGGAGACATAGAACGAGTAGGTAAAATTTTACAAACTGTTTTATTTTCTGGCGTAATGCTCAAAGCGATGAGCTTTATAAAGAACCTTAACACTAATTTAAAAGAGGGAACCGGAACTCTTTTTGGTGAGCTTAAGCTTTTGGTAGCGAATGCGGCTAAAGTATTAAACAGTGTCGTTGCGAGTCTCAAGGCCATGCAACAAAGTATAAAAGCCAACATGATTCTAAAAATAGCCATAGCTATAGGCATATTGGCATTATCTATTATAGCCATTTCTGGAATTGACGAAGAACAAGTAAGCAGCGCTCTTGGTGCTATTACCACCCTGTTCATTGAACTGCTAGCTGGAATGAAGATAATGGGTTTAGTAGGCGGAAAAATGAAGGGTGCAATGGGGACCGCCGTTGCAATGATCGGCATGGCTATGGCCATTAAAATATTAGCGAGCACATTAAAGACTGTTGCTGAACTCGACCCAAATGAAATAGAAAAAGGTGTCTTAGGAATAGCTGGTTTGGCTGCTGTTTTAGTGGCATCCATGAAGCTTCTATCATCGTCAACTAAAAAGGCTGTTTCGTGTGCGTTTGCAATGAACGCATTTGCCACCGCTATTAAAATATTAGCGTCGGTATGTGAGACATTTGCGTACATGGGATGGGAAGAGATAGGCAAAGGTCTTGTCGGTGTCGGCGCTTTGATGGCCGAAATAGATCTATTCTTATCAACCACAAAAATGAGTGGAAAGGCCATATTAACAGCAACCGGAATTGTTATATTATCCGGAGCAATCAAAATACTGGCGTCCGTATGTAAAACATTTGCCGATATGCAATGGGAAGAAATATCCAAAGGTCTTGTTGGTGTTGGTGCTTTACTAGCTGAGATAGCGTTATTCACAAAATTAACGGGAAACTCTAAGAAAGTAATAGCAACTGCTATGTCTCTTACAATAATGTCATTGTCTTTAAAAATAATAGAATCTGTTTTAAGAGATCTGGCAAGTTTGACATGGGATGATATAGCAAGAGGATTAGTAGGAATAGGCGGAGCCATGATGATTCTGATGGCTTCTGCAAAAATGTTCCCGAAGCAGGATATGCTGCAACTTTCTGCGTCTTTGCCGGTTGTAACCTCGGCACTTGTTCCGTTAGCAGAAGGCCTTTTGAAAATAAGTAAAATATCATGGCCTGATCTTATAAAATCTTTATTTGCCGTGGCAGCAACTCTTGCCATGTTAGCAATCGGGTTGAAAGCTATGGAAAAGACGTTAAAAGGCTCAGGTGCATTGTTTATTGCTTCTTCTGCTATACTGATTCTTTCAGTTGCTATATTGGCGCTTAATAGCGGCGGTATTATTGGCGCAATAACGTCATTGGCTTTGTTAGGTGGAACCTTTTTGATATTGGCGGCTGCTGCTAAATTTCTTGCTCCGTTATCGGGATCATTATTAAAGCTCAGTCTGTCGATAACCACTTTGGGTTTATCTCTAACAATCCTTGGTGTTGGTTTGGTAGCTATCGGTGCCGGATTAACAAGCGTCCTTACAAGTTTTGTAACTGCTATCGTCGCATTGCAGTTTTTGGATTGGGGTAGTATAATAAAAGGACTTGTGGCATTCGCCGCAGTGTTTGCTGTTATAGGTATCGCTGCTGTTGTTTTAAAGCCTATAATTTCTTCTATTTTATTACTCAGTGTATCATTACTTGCGATAGGCACGGCATGTATTAGCGTTTCATTATCAATACTTTTAATCGTCGAGGCTTTAGCGATACTTGCCGAAATGGGACCAGAAGCGGCAGCAACGGCTGTAGAAGCCTTAAAAAAAATAATTATCGGAGTTGTCGATATATTACCGTCTCTTCTCGATTCGCTATTCGCCACTATTAAATCGTTGATTATTGGTATAATAGATATATTGATCGAATGCATTCCTAAAATAGTAGACGGCGTTTTAAAGATGGTTGCTGCTGTTTTAGACTCGCTAGTCAAATATATACCTTCGATAATCGACAATCTTATGGAATTGATAATCGGCGTAATAAATGGAATAGCGGCAAGGATGCCAGAATTAATACAGGCTATATTTAATTTAATACAGTCTATATTTTCTGGTGTGGTTCAAGCTTTAGGAAACATTGATTACGACACGATTTTAAAAGGTATAGTCGGTGTTGGTTTAATGGCTGCGGTTATGGCGGCTTTAGCAGCGGTTGCTGCTATGGTTCCTATGGCTATGATCGGCGTTATCGGAATAGGTGCTGTCATAGCAGAATTAGCATTGGTTCTTGCTGCTATCGGCGCATTATCTCAGATACCAGGCTTAGAGTGGCTAATAAATGAAGGCGGAAGCCTTATGCAAAGTATAGGTACCGCTATCGGACGGTTTATAGGCGGTATTGTCGGAGGAATCTCTCAGGGAATTTCAGCTTCACTTCCTAAAATAGGCATTGATTTATCGAATTTTATAACTAATGCTATGCCATTCATAGAAGGTGCTAAAAAGATAGATTCGGCTGCAATGGACGGTGTCAATTCGTTAGTTGGTGTTATATTAGCGCTTACGGCAGCAAATATCATTGAAGGACTTACCTCTTGGTTTACGGGCGGCTCGTCTTTAACAAAATTCGGTGAAGAGATAAAGGCGTTTGGTCCTTGTTTAGCAGATTATGCTAATAGTATATCGGGAGTCGATGGTGATGTTGTAACAGCGTCTGTTAATGCTGCTGAGGCGTTATCGGCACTTGCAAACGGTTTACCGAGAAGTGGTGGTCTCTTGCAGTTTCTCGGTGGAGAACAAAATATCGCTTCTTTCGGAGATCAGTTAGTTCCTTTCGGAAAGGGCTTGTCAGCATTTTCTGATTCTGTTGACGGCGTAGATCCAGAATCAGTTAAATCTGCCGCCGAAGCTGGAAAGTATCTTGCAGAGTTAGCAAACAATATCCCAAATGAAGGCGGTGTTGTTGGTTGGCTAGCTGGAGAAAACAGTATTGCTAAATTCGGAAGCGAATTGCTATCTTTAGGACAAGGTCTTGCTGGCTTTTCTGGTAAAGTATCAGATATTAACCCTGAGGCCATATCTGCAGCGGCAACTGCTGGTAAGGCACTTGCTGACATGGCTTCCTGCATTCCGAATGAAGGAGGCGTTGTAAGTTGGTTCGCTGGCGATAATAGTATTGCGAAATTTAGTGATGAACTTATACTCCTTGGCGATGGTCTAAAAGGCTTCTCTTTAACCATAGAAGGTATTGATATCGAAGCCGTGACTGCTGCGGCTTCTGCCGCTAAATCTCTGGCTGAAATGACATCGTATATTCCAAATGAAGGTGGAATCGCTAGTTGGTTTGCTGGAGAAAACAGCATTTCCAAATTTGGAAAGGACCTTATATCTTTAGGAGTAGGCTTAAAGGGCTTTTCATTAGCTATACTTGGAATCGATACTGACGCTATTGTAGCAGCTGCTTCTGCCGCTAAATCTCTGGCTGAAATGACAACTTATATTCCAAATGAAGGTGGTATAGGAAGCTGGTTTGCTGGTGGAAAGAGCGTTTCCAAATTCAGTGACGACCTTGTATCTTTAGGTAAAGGTTTAAATGGCTTTGCTACCCAGGTTGCTGGCATTAATACGGAGGCTGTAACAGCTGCTTCTTTAGCTGCTAAATCATTAGCCGAGCTAACAAATAGCATACCCAACGAAGGTGGTATAGGAAGCTGGTTTGCTGGTGGAAAGAGCGTATCTAAATTTGGTACTGAACTTGAAAATTTAGGTAAAGGTTTAAAAGGCTTCGCTACTCAGGTTACTGGAATTGATGCTGATGCTGTAACGGCTGCTGCAAATGCGGCTAAGACTATAGCAGAAATGACCAATATTATACCGAATGAAGGCGGAATTGCTAGTTGGTTCTGTGGCGAAAAAAGTTTGTCTAAATTTGGCGGCGAATTGACCGAACTTGGTAAGGGGATAAACGGATTTTCTAATGAGATAACGGACGTTAACCCTGAAAAGGTATCGTCAGCTGCGAATGCTGCTAAAACGATAGCCGAGTTAACAAATACAGCACCAGAGAACATGGATCGATTGACGACATTTGGCTCTTCTCTTATCACATTCGGTGAAAATCTTAATTCGTATTTCTCAAATATTTCAGGAGTTAAAACTGACACAATAACAATATCTAACAGCGCATTATCTGCTATTAAAGATTTTGGAACAGCTTTTGATCCCGAAAAGGTAAAAGCAGCTGTCGAAGTTACTAATAAGATGGTTGACATGGTCAAAGGCATGTCAAATGTAACGTCGAGTTCTACGGCCGGTTTCAGTAAATCTATGTCTGAACTTGGAAAAGCCAACGTCGATTCATTTGTCAAGGCGTTTAAGGATGCTGAAAAAGATATGACGACGGCTGGAAAGAATTTGATGACGAAATTCATGTCTGCTATAAAGGACAAGAAGTCTGATATAGAAAAGCTTGGACAGGATATTCTTAAAAAGTTTACTTCTGGAATAAAAAATTCGGATCAGATTTCAAAAGCTAAAGCGGCGTGTACCGATCTTGTTGATAAATGCGCCAAAGCGATAAAAAACGAGCAAAGCTCTTTGGAAAAAGCTGGCGAGTACCTTGTTGACGGTTTCTCGGATGGAATCGATTCAAACGCATTCAAAGCTGAGACATCTGCCAAAGCGATGGCTAAAGCTGCATATGACGCTGCTAAAGATGAGTTAGATATAAATTCTCCGTCTAAAGTGTTTAGGAAGATGGGAAGATGGGTTCCAGAAGGCTTCGCACAAGGAATAAATCGATTCTCTGGACTGGCTAGCAAATCGTCGGAAGAAATGGCTAGAGATTCCATAAAGGGTACCTCAAATGCTATCTCACGAATAGCCGATGTAATCAATTCTGACATAGATGCGCAGCCGACAATAAGGCCCGTCATTGATCTTACAAACGTTAAGTCGGGAGTAAACGCGATCGGTGGAATGTTGTCTGAAAGACGGACAATATCTTTAGACACGGCATCTGTAGGCGCAGTTTCAACTTCGATGGCAGATTATCAAAATGGAAGAAATTCCGATGAGATCGTATCCGCTATAAAAGAATTGAGAAACGATATAGCAAATGCGCCTAGAAATAATTACAACATCAACGGAATCAGTTATGATGACGGAAGCAATATATCAACTGCTGTTCGAGACCTTGTGAGAGCAGCTAAAATCGAAAGGAGGATATAGGATGGCTAAAGTTTCAAATTTGCAAATAAAGTTGCAGACTGGCAGCGATAATACCTATTTTGCTACATGGAAATTTGCAACGACCAAAGCAGTATCTACATCTGTAAAGGTTGGCTCTTGGGTCACTATTAAATCAGGAGCTACATATTACAATGGTGTTTCTATACCCTCCTGGGTGTTTAATGAAACGTGGTACGTAACCCAGATCAATGGAGATCGAGCAGTTCTTGGAAAAAACAAAAGTGGAACGTATGACATTCAAAGCGCAGTAAGTACGAGATATTTATCTGGAGGCTCGTCTTCTAGTTCTGAGGTTGGATCTGGAACTCTCGATCATTACGAAGTATCATGGGACTATGATACTGGTAATTCGATATGGTTCACCGGAAATAGCTCATCAAATGTTACAGTCCCAAACGCTACATATAGCCCGCCGAATAATGCTTTAAGAATCAGGGTTAAGGTAAAGCCTGTTTCAAAAACATATAAGGTCACAAGCACTGTAAATGTCTCATCGGGAAGTAGTGACGACGGAAATAAGTACAATCTGCCAAATTATACCTCAAAAAGTTCTTCGAAGACCACTACTAAAACCACAACGACCGAGATGTCATATTGGACTGGAACATATGTAACGAAAATATACACGCTTCCAAAAGAAGCGTCCAAGCCCCCTGAAAAACCATCTGCTCCGTCTGTCGAGATCAATAATCAGAGACTTACGGCTTCTTTGGAAGGTATAACAGACGCAAGGGCCGACGAGATATATTTTTACATCTACAAGCAAAACAGTAAGCGTATATACAGAAGCGCTAGAGTGACAGTAAGGCAACAAAGAGCCTCATGCTCCGTAACAGTTGAGTCTGGTTACAGCTATGTGGCTCGTTGTATAGCTTTAAATCGTTATAGCACCAAGATTTTAAAAAGCGTATGGTCTGATTATTCTAGTCCTGTCGGAACAAGACCTAAAGCTATAAAGGCAATAAAGACTCTTAAAGCTTTGTCTGAAACCGAAGTCCAGATTTCTTGGAACGGCATAAGTACCGCAACGAAATATGAAATTCAATACACAACTGAAAAAAGATATTTCGATAGCTCTGACCAGGTGACGTCAAAGACAATTAACGCACCAACAACGCATGCTGAGATAACCGGGTTAGCCAGCGGTGATGAATATTTCTTCAGACTAAGAGCTGTCAATGATAAAGGAGAGACGGCGTGGACACCTATAAAGTCAATCAAAATAGGTAAAGCGCCATCCGCTCCTACTACTTGGTCATCAACGACAACTGTAACCGTTGGAACCGATGTTGTGCTGTATTGGGTCCATAACACGGAGGACGGATCGGCAGAAACCGGAGCACAGGTCGAAACCATTATAAATGGACAAACGAGGACAATGAATATTCCGCCACCTCCGAACACGGATTCTGAAAATCAAACATGTAGCTGCACATTAGCTACATCTAGCTACACAGAAGGCACAAAGATATTGTGGCGTGTAAGAACAAAAGGAATTACAAATGTATACGGTGCTTGGTCGATTCAAAGAACCGTTGATGTGTATGCTCAGCCTACCTTAGAGCTTGATATTACAGATTCGTCTGGTTCAGCCATTGAAACTTTGAATTCTTTCCCGTTTTATATTTCAGCTTTGCCAGGACCAAATACACAGGCCCCTATAGGCTATCATGTTGAGGTAACGGCAAATGAAAGCTATGAAACCGTTGACGCTATCGGGAATAAAAAAATAGTTAGTAATGGCGATTCGTTATACTCTAATTATTTCGAAATTACCGACTCATTATTAATCGAATTATCTGCTGGTAATATCGATCTTGAGAACGGTATTAGCTACACAGTTACCTGCGTAGTTTCGATGAATTCTGGACTAACCGCTAAGTCGAGTTCGGAATTTACAGTCTCTTGGTCCGAAACAAGCTACGAACCCGATGTCGGAATTACCATTGATGAAAACACATTAGCCGCATATGTGAGGCCGTACTGCGCAGATGCTGACGGAAACCTCATCGAAGGCGTTGTTCTATCAGTGTACAGAAGAGAGTTTGATGGCAGTTTTGTTGAGATAGCCACGGGTCTTGATAACTCAAGGAATACTGTTGTAACTGATCCTCATCCCGCTCTCGATTATGCCAGATATCGAATTGTGTCAACTGTAACTTCTACAGGAGCTGTTGACTTTTATGACGCCCCCGCTTATCCTGTTAAGGAAATCTCAGTTGTTATTCAATGGGATGAAGAATGGTCTGATTTCGATCATGTAACTGGCGACGCCATGGACCAGCCGCCTTGGACGGGTTCGATGCTTAAGCTTCCTTATAATATAGATGTTTCTGATAAGAACTCCATGGACGTATCGCTTATTTCATATATCGGAAGAAAACGTCCGGTTAGTTATTACGGAACGCAGTTAGGGGAATCTTCGAGTTGGAATGTCGAAATTGAAAAAGACGATAAAGAGACTTTATACGCTCTTCGTCGGTTGGCTATATATACCGGTGATGTATATGTTAGGGAACCGTCGGGAAGTGGTTACTGGGCTAACGTTAAAGTGTCTTTTAATCAAACACACTGCAATTTAACAATCCCAGTTACACTTGAATTAACGAGGGTTGAAGGAGGTATTTAGCATGCCCGATTGGACAAAGTCAATGCAACAGACTTTCGAATATTATACGGTTGATCCAGGTACTTGGAAGGATGTTAAACGTTTAGATAATGTTAAATCGAGTTCTATCAATTATGATTCAGACGCTGAAACCTTAGGTTCGGCATCGTTTGACGTAACTGATTCCGTTGGAGAAAGTTACATACGAACATACCTCGTAACAATTCAAAATGGAGTAACAGAAAAGCATCCGTTAGGAACACATTTGGTTCAGACCCCATCATCTAGCTTTGACGGAAAAGTCCGATCTGTTTCGATGGATGCTTACACTCCGTTGATAGAGCTTAAAGAAAACCAGCCACCAATAGGCTATTTTATAGCTAAAAATCAGAACATTATGAGCATGGCGCATCGATTAGCTTCAGAAAATATGAGAGCCCCAGTTATAATGGCTACCAGTTCCGATAAATTGCATTACGATTTCGTATCTGATACCGGTGATACCTGGCTAGCATATTTAAAAGACCTAATAGCAAATGCTAAATACATGTTTGAGCTGGATGAAATGGGTCGAATTCTTTTTGCACCGATTCAAGACACCGCCTCTCTGCAGCCGGTATGGACTTTCGATGATGGAAATAGTTCGATTCTATATCCAGAATTAACGATGGATCATGATTTATACGGCATACCGAATGTCGTTGAGGTTATATATTCAAATGGCAATGATAACTACTATTCTAGGGTTGTAAATGATGATATCAATAGCCCGATATCTACTGTTAATAGAGGACGAGAAATCGTTCACCGAGTAACAAATCCTGAATTTGTAGGTGATCCGACCAAATACCAAATAAAAGAATATGCCGAACAACTTTTACGTAATCTATCAACCTTAGAATACAGCGTATCATATACGCATGGATATTGTCCAGTTCGTGTTGGTGATTGCGTGCGTCTCAATTATTCTAAGGCTGGAATAACAGACGTTAAAGCTAAGATCGTGAGCCAGTCAATAAAGTGCGAACCCGGATGTCCAGTAGCAGAAAAAGCGGTATTTACAACTAAATTATGGGGGTGATTTTACATGAGTCTATCAACCGATTTATTATCTCAATTCGCTAAGGTAACGAATGACAAGTCTAAGAAAAAAGAAGAGACCGTCGTTTACGGAACCGCCGTCGAATATAACGGTTCGATATATGTCAAGTTTGATGGCTCTGATTTGGTTACTCCTATGAAATCTACAGCCGACGCTAAGCCTGGCGATAGAGTAAGAGTAACGATCAAGAATCATACAGCTACAGCAACTGGTAATCTGTCTTCTCCGTCTGCTCGAACGGACGACCTTAAAGAGGTAGCTGCAAATGTTACTAAAGTAAACGAGCTCGTTGCTAAGAAGGTGGATGCCGAAATACTCACAGCTAATATAGCGACTATCGAAAGCTTAATCGCAGATGAGGCCACAATAGCGGATCTAAAAGCAAAAAAAGCCAACATCAATGATCTGGTTACGGATAATATAAATGCAAAGGTGGCAGAAGTAGAAGCTCTGCAGGCGCAATACGCAAAAATTGAAGATCTGAATGCCGAGACATTAAATGCAACGAATGCTACTATTTATAATCTGAGGGCCACATATGCCGACTTTGAAGAGGCGACCACAAAAAAGTTATCAGCCGTAGATGCTTCGATTGACAATCTTGAGACTAAAAAATTGTCAGCTGCGGATGCAGACATAAAATATGCTAACATCGATTTTACTAATATTGGTAAAGCGGCAATGGAATATTTTTATGCAACTTCGGGTCTCATTAAAGACGTAACCGTTGGCGATCAAAAAATCACAGGTCATTTAATCGGCGTTACTATAAGTGGCGATCTAATCGAAGGTAATACGATAGTAGCGGAAAAGTTAGTAATTAAAGGTGATAATGGTCTTTATTACAAACTTAATACCGATGGTATAAAAACAGAAACAGAGCAAACGGATTACAACAGCATTAATGGTACCATAATCAAAGCTAAATCTGTAACGGCGACCAAAATATCCGTAAATGATTTAGTGGCATTTGGCGCAACTATTGGCGGATTTGTAATTACTGACAACTCCATACATTCCGGTGTCAAAGAGTCTGTAGATAATACAACCAAAGGCATTTATCTTGACAATCAGGGACAAATTGCCTTCGGCGACGGGACAAATTTCGTAAAATATTATAAAGATGCAGAAGGAAATTACAGACTTGCTATTTCGGCGGAAAGTATCACTTTTGGAATATCTGACAAAAAAGATGTGGGCACTGCGATCGATGATATTCAACAAAAAGCGAACTCAGCTATCATATCAAGCATAGAGCAGTTCTATCAATCAAACAGCCCAACGAGTTTGTCTGGCGGGGAGTGGTCGATTGTCGAACCAGTGTGGGAAGACGGTAAATATCTTTGGAGACGAACTAAAAACACATATGGCGACGGTCACTCTGATTATACTCCATCTGAAAGTGGCGTTTGTATAACCGGCAATACTGGTGCGAGAGGATTGCAAGGCTTGCAGGGCGAAAAAGGCGATCAAGGTGTACCTGGAGCAGCTGGCGAAGCTGGGCCGCAAGGTCCACAAGGCGAACGGGGCGATTCTGGTAAAGATGGAAAAACTTCATATTTTCACATCAAGTATAGTTCCATAGCTAATCCAACATCTTCCAGTCAAATGACTGAAACCCCGTCTACGTATATAGGCACATATGTTGATTACACGCCAACCGATAGCACAGATCCTTCGAAATACACCTGGTGCCGATTTCAAGGCATTAAAGGCGATCAGGGTATAGCCGGAATAAATGGCACGAACGGTAAGACTTCATATTTGCACATTGCTTATGCCAATAGTGCTGATGGAAAAACCGGCTTTGATATTTCCGATAGCACAAATAAATTATACATAGGACAGTATACTGATTTTGTTATATCAGATAGCACAGACCCGACAAAGTATTCTTGGTCTAAGATTAAAGGCGATACAGGAGCTAAAGGAGCCAAGGGTGATACCGGCGCGGCAGGTAAAGATGCTATAGTATTGACAATAACAGCATCTAATGGAATCGTTTTCAAAAATAACACAGGTTCAACCGTTTTAACCGCACATGTATATCTTGGTGGGGTTGAACAACATATAACCGATTCTGGTATATGCGGAACATTAGGTTCGATCAAGTGGTACAAAGGATCATCAACGACTGCGGTTGCGACTGCAAAAACGTTAACCGTATCTGCTACAGATGTAGTAAATAGTGAATCCTATACGTGCAATTTAGAAAAATAAGAGAGGAGTTGATTTATATATGGCAGTTCAAGCATCTGCTCAGATTTCAATAGTTGATGTTGCCGATGGTCAAACCGGAGCTACAGGAAAAGGAATTAGCTCAACATATCCGCAATATTATTTGAGCTCTTCAAAAACAGAACAATCTGGTGGTAGTTGGACGGCAACCCCTCCCACTTGGACCAGTGGTAAATATTTATGGGTTCGTCAGGTAGTAAAGTATACGGATAATACAACTGATACCACAAAGGCATATTGCGATACCTCATGGGAAGCAGTCAAGGAGGTTCAGGTTGGCGGAAGAAATATTGCTACCGGCACGGCAACGCTTACTATTGGCACAGGTGGTCACAGCGTAGGACGTTGGAGAAAAACAGGAGCAGGAACGGTTGAAAACATAGCTATTAGTGATTCGCCCGTGGCTTCTATAAATAAAGGTGTCCGAATTACTTCAACAAGTGCCACCGACCAGGTAGGAATATGCCAAGACAGCATTCCGCTTAATAGCGGCGATGTCTACGTATTATCATGTTGGGTACGTAGTAACTCTTCATCCGGTGTTCCTTGCAGATTGCAACCTTTTTATAAATCGTCTACAGATAATAGTGGAGCTACTAAGGATATTATGGTTACTGATTCGTGGAAAAGAATCAGTTTTGTGTCCATACGATCATCACAAACAACCGGCGCATATTATGGCGCCTATGTAGTTCTCCGTCCTACAGAAGTAGGAAATTATATAGATGTGTGCGGAATTAAATTTGAATCAGGAAACAAACCTACCGATTGGTCTCTTGCTCCGGAAGATGTCAATTCGGGCATAGGCAAAGCTGCAAAAACAGCGACTAACTATATGAAATTCCAAAATAACGGATTAGTTGTTGGTGATATGACGGCCGGTACGCTTGGCAAAAATATTTTGATTGATGCTGATAGTGTTGATATCCGAAATGGAGATACGGTTTTGGCAAGTTACGGTGCAAAAACTATAATTGGTGCGGTGACAAAAAAACACATCATTATTGATGAGGACAGTTTCGACATTACTAATGGAAGCACCTTGCTTTCGCGATTTACAGACATGGCAGTGTATTTAGGTAAAAATATAAACAATGGTGCTATATTTCTTGGGGATGATGTAGGAGAGATATCATGCGGAATACTTCAAGGAATTAAAAGGCTTACTATTGGTTCAAACGAGGTGATATTAATGGGTGACGTGCCGTCTAACTCAGGTTATACAGCACGTATAAGTTGCAAAGGTAGTAACGGCCAAATTTTATTATCAGCTAACGAAACAGAAGTTACCGGTACCCTAGTCCTCTCAAAAACTACCGACGCGTCGGGAAAAGCGAATAACTCACCAGCTTTAATAGTTGGCGGAACATCCACGACTGCGCATATCGAAATTGATAGTAATGAGATAATGGCTAAGTCAAACGATACTACTCCGTCAGGATTAAGTTTAAATAGTGACGGCGGAAATGTCTATATCGGGGCCGGTGGCTCTGGAAATCTTATCGGTATATGCCAGATTGTCAAAATGGGATCAACCGCAACAACGATAAAGTATCAGACAGGCAGAACCAAAGCTTTAATAGAATTTTGGAAAACTTCTGTCGGAAGTGGATCTAATAATCCTAGCTACACAGTATATGACAGTGCATATGTGACGGGATTGTCAAATAAAATGACAGCTAGGCAAGGTGTTACTGTAAATTATGGCCAAGATTTTGCATTCGTATATAGTATTTCCGCAACCGGAGAAATCACTGTAAGCGGCACTTTCAGTAAATACAGGATCACATACTTCAATTAAAGAAAGGATGTTCTTATGGAGGATAGCCTTAGAAAGCTTTACAATACAATGCTCCTTATCGAAACAAAAGGAGAAAACACAAAAATCATGGCGGAATGCATCAAGTTCTTAGAGCGGCTTATAGCAGACGAGTCTAAGAGAACAACAGCACCCGCTGAAGAAATTAAGGAGGCTTAAACATGGACTTTACAATGTTAACTGAATATTTCGTACTGGTGGTAATGGTCGCTTGTCTTGTGATAGGTTATATCATCAAGCATGCTACTTTTTTAAAGTGGATTCCCAATGATGATATCCCACCGATTCTTGCTGTATTCGGAGCGGTACTTAACTTATTTGTTAGCGGTTTGTCAATCGAATCTGCCGTGTATGGCGCACTTATGGGTCTTGCATCCACCGGTTTGCATCAGGCGTTTAAGAAGTTCGTTGAAAATAATAAAGAATAGTAGGTGATGCTAGTGGATTTTGAGCACGAAGAACGGTTATCAAAAGTTGAAGAACGATCAAAATCTAACACGCACCGCATTGACGACTTAGAAAAACGGCAGGACAATCTTGATGAACTTGTCGGGACGGTTAAAGTTTTAGCTGTACGAGAAGAAAACGTTGAGATAAACGTAAAAGAGATAAAGAACGACGTTAAGAGTCTAACCGGAAAATCGGGAAAAAGATGGGACGGGCTTGTTGATAAGATCATAATGGTTATAGTGGCCGCGATTGTTGGGTTTATTTTAGCTAAGATTGGTCTGTGAGTAAAAAGAAACGTATAGCGTGGCATTCTCAAACTCATAAACAGCTTAACGACATGATAAAACAAATGCTAAAAGCGGTGAAAAACGTTCAATCATGATTTATCAAAAGGGGCTTAGTCAACATGACAGGCCCTTTTCTTTTTTTTTCGCGAAATTTACAAGTTGTATTATGAGAAATAGTCTCATTAAAAAGGAGGTATTATTTATGAGTGAAAGAGATCAGGCGATCCGTGCAATAAATGAATTCTTAAACTTGCTCGACAAGTTTGAAAAAGATCATCGTGAAGAACAGGACGACAACGAACTCATGCAAATAATAGGAATGCAAACAGATGAGGACTAAATAAAAAAGAGAGGATAAACTCAAAATGAGCAAATCCTCTTTCTTTTCGCGAAAAAAGCACTCTGTATTATGAGAGAAAGATAATTATTAGATGACTAATGGCTATGGGCAGGTAGCGCCTATCCAGGTGGGGAGCATGAAATAGGGCTTAGCAGTTTAATAATGAGCTATACTTTCTCTTCTTTTTTGATAGCGCCGTCCTAAATTAGCATTGTAGCATAAGTGTGCCTCTGAAATAGATTCGCGATAATTACAACCCGTTTTATGGAAACGATAAGTCTCTTAAAAAAATAAAAGGAGGAATTTATTATGGGACTTTTTAAGAAGAACGAAGTAAAAATCGTAGTTGACAAGGTTACAAAGATTCGAGTTCGTAAATCGGTCAATAATTATTGTATTAAAAACTCTAAAGTTATAATACATGATTTTGGAGGGTTTTCGACCATAACCTTTAAAACCAAAGAAACAACGAAAGAAATATTCGAAAGTATAAAAAAAGAAATCGGAATATTTTTCGACGTAGAATTAAAAAATGGACTTATATTCGTTACCGAAAAGGAAGAGACCCGTTAAGGGCCTTTTCTTTTTCTTTTAATCTTAGAGTTATCTCGTTTTATATTTTCCGTACTCAGGAATCTGGAAACGATGCTACTTTTGTGTTGTGAAAAAAATCCCGGGTTGGAAATTTGAAAAAATCATTTTAGAAAGGAGGATATACAATGGATAGTTTTATGCTTGTCCTTAGCTGTCTTATAGGCGTTGCGGTCGGTTCGTCAGTTACGAATTGCATATTTTATCTTCGCTCGGGATTTGGTGTACTTAGAATAGACCATTCTGACCCAGATAAGGACGTTTACAGACTCGATATTGATGAGATCGACGATATTTCTAAGAAAAAACGAGTTTTATTAAAAGTCGACAACCATGCGGATCTTTCGCAAAAATAACATGTGCCGTTATAGAACATAGTAGTTCAAATGTAATTATTTTTAAGGAGGAATCAACAATGAGTATCAAAACAAACCTCATTAAAGAGTTCGAAAGCGAGCTCGAAGAATTAAAAAAGATGCAGGTAGGAACAGACGACTACAAAATAACCGTAGACGGTGTCACAAAACTCGCAGACAGAATTATCGAGATTGAAAAGAACGAAAAGGAGCATGATGCTCAAATCGACGCTCAGGAACGTGAGCATGCGATAAAAGCGCAAGCTCTGAAGGATGAAAAACGAGATAAATTAATTAAAAACTGCGTCACAGTTGGCACTTTCTTAGGAAGTGTCGCTGTATATAGCCTCGCATTCATAGCAACAACCAACTTCGAACGCGAAGGAACTTTTACAACGGAAGGAGGAAGAAACTCAATAAAAAATCTTTTAAAATTAACTAACTGATATAATTCAAACGAATGGTTATGGAAACATAGCCTTTTCGTTTTCGCGATTCGTACACGCCATTTTATGAAAGGAGGTGATTAAATTGACGTATAAGCAAATAGAAGCAAGCCGAGAGGCAAGACTGTGGATTTGCAACGTCATTGTTCCAGCTGTAACAATAATTGGAACTATGGCGGCAATACCGCAGGTTAGAAAAACGGCAAGCGATACTTATAATTACATTAAGTATACCATCAAAAATAAATTTAAAAAATAATAAAGACTGGAGTCTGGGGAAACTCAGACTCTTTCTTTTATTTTTTTTTCGCGTTCAAAACACCTTCTTTAATGAATAAAATCAAAAGGAGGGATCAACAATGAGTACAATCATGCTCAAACTAGCAACGACGTTTGCAAAGGATATTATTGCTAAAAAAATATCAGAAAAAATATATAAAAAATTTGGATTTAAAATGGAAATCAAAATTAATACTATACAAATTGATGACAATAACGATATAAATATCCATATCGATGCGGATGGACAAATGAGCAAAACGGAATTTGAAAGACTCATGGAAAGAATCTAATAGGATTAGCCAGCAATGGCTATTCTCTTTTATTTTTCGTATCCGCGAAATTTACAAGTTGTATTATGAGAAGACGAATGCATGAAGGGACGGTGCATTCTGAGAAAGCGTGTCGCCACTTGATGGAGTTGGGAACCCGGCTTGCGGTACGTGAGTGACTTAATGGTTAATTGGACGAGCCGCGCTGTCTTCTTTTATTTTTTTCTTTCGCGAAATTTACAAGTTGTATTATGAGAAATAATGGATAGATGCTGGTGGAAATCCAGCGGTAAGACGCGAAGGCGGTGCGCCTAGTAATAACTTAATAAAAGATGCACCCTACCGGGCAACAGTTTTCGTCGGGCTGACCCTGAAGTCGTTGTTTCTCTTTTTATTTTTCGTATTCGCGAAACTTACAGGCTGTATTATGAGAAATAGGTAGCTTAACTTGGTCAAAGCGCCATAGTAAAATCTGGAGAAAGCCGACTCAAACTCGGTGCTGTTTCTTTTATTTTTTTCTTTCGCGAAATTTACAAGCTATATTATGAGAAATAGTTGGCGCAAGTGGGAGCGCGCACAGATTATAAATCGGTGAGATTATGAGTTCGAGTCTCATACTATTTCTTTTAATTTTAACAAAAAATGAAAGGTTGTGCAAAGAAATGAATGCATCGTTCTTCAAGAAGAACTCGTCAATCATCCTAACTTGTATAGGTGGCATTGGCGTATTAGCAACATCGGTAATGGCTGTTAACGCAACGCCAAAGGCGTTAAAGCTTATTGAAAAGTCAAAAGAAGAAAAAGGAGAGAACCTAACCAAATTAGAAATGGTTAAAATAGCAGGCCCTGTTTATGTCCCGTCTATAATAATCGGTGCTGCTACAATCGCTTGCATATTTGGAGCGAATATACTTAATAAGCATGCTCAGGCATCTATAATAAGTGCTTACGCTTTGGTAGACAGATCTTATAAAGAGTATAAGAAGAACGTAAAAGAGTTATACGGAGAGGAAGTCGATCGACGAGTAGCACAAAAAATAGCAAAAGATAAATACGATGAAACTGATATTTTGGTTGATGAAGAAAAAGAACTTTTCTATGACAATTTTTCTATGCGATATTTTGAGTCCACTATGGAAAATGTCATTCGAGCAGAATATGATTTAAATCGCGCATTATCTGTTGACGGCTATGCATGTGTCAACGAATTATATGATCTTCTTGGCGTTGAGAAAATTGAAGGCGGTGGAAGCTTGGGTTGGTCCGAAGCGGAATTGCTCGAAAGGTCTTCATGCCCTTGGCTTGATTTCAGACATGAAAAAGTGATTATGGATGACGGTTTAGAATGCAATATCGTATATATGTCAGAGGAACCAAGCCTAAGATATTTAGATTATTAGCCCGCCGTCGCGAAAAAAACAGTCTGTTTTATGGAAAGGAGGTGTTTAAAATGAAAATACCAACTATGAAAATAATCGGAGCTGCTGCAACATTAATCAGTATAGCGGCCACATTAGTCGGCAATTATACTAGTAAGAAGCAACAGGACGATATGATAAGCAAAAAAATCGCAGAAACACTTCTCCAAAATAAAAAAGGGTCCTAAAAAGGACTCTTTTATTTTTTGTTCAACTAATGAAAGGAGTAAAATAATGAACAAATGGAATGCTATTAACATAGCAAAAAATTTAAGGATGTTTATATCCAAGCACAGTCCGGAAATCCTTGTTGGTGTTGGAATAGCCGGTATGGTCACCACAACCATAATGGCTGTTAAAGCAACACCGAAGGCTTTAAAGCTTATTGAAGAGGCTGAACGTAAGAACGTCGATAAGCAACTTGACGATGGTATTGACGAGGCTGACGTAAAAAACGGGTTACCTCCGCTTGACGTCATAAAAGCTGCATGGAAGCCTTATATTCCATCGGTTATAATTTGCGGTGTGTCGATTGCTTGCATTGTGAGCGCTAGCTCGGTGCATGTAAAGAGAAACGCGGCTCTGGCTGCTGCATACACATTATCCGAAACGGCTCTTACCGAGTATAAAGAGCAAGTGGTAGAAACAATTGGCGAAAATAAGGCAAAAACGATCAAAGATAAAATAGCTGAGAAACACATCAATGAAAACCCAGTCAACGAAAATAAAGTTGTTATGACAAACATGGGCGAAACTTTATGCTTTGACCCATTATCGGGCCGATATTTCAAATCAGATATTGAACAGATACGAAAAGCTGTAAATAATCTCAACGAACAGATGCTGCATGATATTTTCGGCTACGTTTCGTTAAATGATTTTTACGATGAGCTTGGTTTGGATCATAACAATATCGGCGACGAACTGGGCTGGAATATTAACAAAGGTCAAATACAAATCGACTTTAGCTCTCAGATTGCAAGCAATGGCAAACCGAGTATTGTACTTGACTATCTTGTGGCTCCTAGAGCCGATTTTTCAAGATGATGTACGCGAAAAAAACAAACTGTTTTATGGGAGAACACCCAAAAAAAAATAAATTTCAGGAGGAAAAAATCATGGAAAACAATGACATCAAGAATGTAACGGAATCTAGCATTTCCGAAATGGTTGAGGAAAGCAGACACAGCGGCGTAATACCACTTGCCTTCCTGGGCGGAGCGGTACTTATAAGCGGCGCAGTGTTTGCCGTAAAGCTCATCAGAAAGAAAATGCACAAAAACACGATTTCCGAGAATGATGACATCAACAAAGAAATCTAAGAACCGTGGTGTTCGAAACGAAAGGGAGTATCTGTAACAGGATACTTTCCTTTTATTTTTTTTTAAAGGAGAAAGTTATAATGGACGATTATAAGCCCAATTCTTACAAAAGCAGAGAAAATCAGAAGATTTTAACTTCCTCAGACGAGAAGAAAATCGAAAAGGTTGTAAAAAGCGCTGTAAGAACAAAAAAAAGAAGCGGTCTATCTAAGATCGCCGATCAATTTGTATCTGAAGATGCAAGCAGCGTTAAAAGTTATATTTTAACAGATGTTTTCATTCCGGCCATTAAAAAGCTGGTTTATGACATCATAACCGACGGTTTTTCAATGGTTCTTTACGGAAGCACGTCAGCTGGTAAAAAGAAAACAATCGGATCAAATGTGTCTTACAGGCAATTTTATGATCGCAGAGATGACGATCGCAGGACACTTTCATCGGGTTCCAGATTTGAATATGATGACTTAATATTCGATAGCCGAGGCGAAGCCGAAGCCGTTCTCAGCCAAATGGATGTGATCATTGATACGTACGGAGTCGTGTCAGTCGCGGACTTATATGATTTGGCGGATCTTTCGGCTCCATACACAAGTAACAAATATGGCTGGACTAATGTTAGCACTGCAGACGTCACCAGATTACGAGATGGCGGTTATGTTATAAAGCTGCCTAGAGCAATGCCTATTAAATAAGGAGGTCTCATGAATTCAGTAGAAACAATTCATACAGGTAACAGCCACGTTACACATCCCGCACACTATCAGTCCGATAAAGGAATCGAAGTTATTGACGTGATGGAAGCCTTTACGGAGAACCTTGAAGGGATCGAAGCTGTTGATACGGCGCAGATAATAAAGTATATTTGTCGCTGGAAAAAGAAAAACGGAAAAGAAGACTTAAAGAAGGCTGAATGGTATCTTCAGCACTTAATAAACCACATCGAAAAAGGAGAATAATTATGAATAAAACAGAAATGTTACAGGCTTTTAGCAGAAACTTTCACAAAGCTGGTCTGTCGCTGCGAAAGCACAGCCCGGAAATTCTTGTAGTGGCAGGCATTGCCGGCGCTGTTACAAGTGCAGTGATGGCTTGTAAAGCTACAACTAAGTTAAGCGGCATCTTAGAGGAATCTAAGAAAGAGATAAATCAGATTCATGAGTATATCGATGCAAATGGATATTCGGAAGAATACACTGAAGACGATAGCAAAAAAGATCTCACTATCGTATACGCGCACACAGGATTAAAGTTTATTAAACTTTATGCGCCCGCTCTTGTTATCGGCGTATTATCAATCGCGTCTATCCTTGCATCGACCAATATAATACGTAAGAGAAACATTGCATTAGCAGCTGCTTACGCCGCTATAGATTCTAACTTTAAGGATTACAGAAAGAACGTAATTGATCGCTTCGGAAAAGAGCTTGACAGAGAGCTTAAATATAACATAAAGGAACAAGAAATCGAAGAAACGGTTATCGACGAAAACGGAGAAGAAACTGTCGTAAAGCAGACGGTAAACGCAGCAACGATCGAAAGCCATAATGAATACGCTAAGTTCTTCGACGACCAGAGTTCTTGCTGGTCTAAAGATGCCGATTACAATTTAATGTTTCTCAAAAGGGTTCAGGACCAAGCAAATGACAAACTCAGAGACAGAGGCCATCTGTTCTTAAACGAGGTATATGATATGCTCGATATACCTAGAACGCGGGCAGGCGCAATTGTCGGCTGGATTTACGATAGTAATAACGAAAATTCAGACGGATTTGTAGACTTTGGCCTGTATGATATCAATAATGAAGCAAAGCGTTTATTTATCAACGGCAATGAAAGAAGCGTGCTGCTCGATTTTAACGTAGACGGTGTAATCTACGACCTTATTAAATGAAGGGATGGGCTTAATTTTAAAGGGTCTGGTAATTTTTGGCAAGATATCTTGGAATATCCAAATTTATACACTTACGGGTATGAAGAGTTTAACTAAAACGGAGGAAAATGAGTATGAGAAACTTATTAACAAGTGCCGTTATATTTACCGTTGGAGCCGTAATTGGCTCTGCGGTAACATATAAGCTACTCGAAACAAAATATAAACGTATAGCTCAGGAAGAGATAGACTCAGTTAAAGAAGCATTCTTCGAGATGCGTTCGGAGTCTATAAACAGAGAAGAAACTGAAGACGCACGACCTAAAGTCGCAAATGAAAAGTCAAGCATAAAAGACTATACGACCATGGTTAAAGATTGTGGTTATTCAGATTCAAATAACATTAAAAAGGAGGAAACCAATGTGAACAGCGCACCTCGTGTAATTCCTCCCGATGAATTCGGCGAGGAAGATTATACAGTAATCAGTCTCAGCTATTATGCCGACGGGGTTCTAGCAGACGACTGGGACAAGGTTATCAAGGACGTGGCGAGCACAGTCGGAGAAGATTTCGTAAATCATTTCGGTGAATACGAAGACGATTCGGTATTTGTACGAAACGATGAACTTGAAACGGACTATGAAATCCTACGTGACACACGAAACTTCTCTGACGTTGTGAATAAAAAGCACACGTCCTGAGGAGGGTGAATGACGAGAGATGACATAAAAAATGAATACTTTGAGTGGATTTATGATATTATTTGCAGACAACGATATCAGAATGTAGTTTCTTTTAGAAAATTACTGATATATCTGCATGATACGGAATTCACTTATTTAATACCAAGAGATGAAAACAGAGCAAAGGACGGAGAGAACCTTCGATATCAATTCGCACTCGCATGCGGCTACGGTCGTTCATATTTAGCAATTACGAATATGCTAAGCGGCCCGTGTAGTGTATTGGAAATGATGGTCGCTTTATCTATTCGATGCGAGGAAATAATGGATGATCCTAGTTTAGGAAATAGAACCGCTCAATGGTTTTGGCAAATGATCACAAGCCTTGGACTAGGATCAATGGTCGACGAGCGATTTGATCGTCATTTAGTCCATGATATCATCAAAAGATTTCTCAATAGAGAATATGAGTCTAACGGAAAAGGTGGTCTATTTACAATTAGAAATTGCGAATACGACTTACGAGACGTTGAGATCTGGTATCAACAGTGCTGGTATTTAGACAGCATTGCATAAACAAGTATTCAATAAGTTTAATATATTATGAAAGGAGTAATCAAAAATGAGCGCATGTGATATGATATTTCGCTTAGGCTGTGCTTATGCAAAATTAAACAAAAACGTTGTGTTTATTTCTACAGGAACATTTTTGTGTATGGCAAGCATAATTGTATTAAATAAAAAAATCAAAAGGCTTAACGACGAGATAAATGAGCTGAAGAACTCAAAGGGAGAATAAGAATGCGATGCTTGACTTTTTCATGATTTCAACACGCAGCGGAAAACGAGGCGTGATAGAGATCTATCCTAAATTTATTGTTAAGAGAAGCTCCGATATTATGATTCGAGGTGGCGATTTCTATGCAGTATGGGTCGAGGAACGCGGACTATGGTCAACCGATGAGAATGATGCTATTGATATGATCGATAAGGCTCTTGATATTTATGCCGAAGAACACAAGAATCAATTCGAGGACCGGGTTCGAGTTTTGCATTTGTGGGACGCGGAATCGGGTATGATCGATTGTTGGCACAAGTATTGCCAGAAGCAGATGCGAGACGCATTTCATACGCTGGATGAAAAACTTATATTCTCTAACACAGAGACTGATAAGAAGGACTATGCTAGTAAAAAGCTTAGTTATCCGCTTGAATCTGGCGAGACTCCAGCGTATGATAAGCTTATATCAACTTTATATTCCGAAGAAGAACGGCATAAAATTGAATGGGCAATTGGGTCTATAATATCTGGCGATTCTAAAAAGATTCAGAAATTTATGGTGTTGTATGGTGCTTCCGGAACAGGCAAATCTACCATACTAAATATCATACAGCAGCTTTTCGAAGGATATTATTCAGTATTCGATGCAAAAGCTCTGGGTTCGACAAGTAATTCGTTTGCGTTAGAAGCTTTTAAATCTAATCCTCTCGTTGCCATCCAGCATGATGGCGATTTGTCTAAGATAGAAGACAATACTAGATTGAACAGTCTTGTTTCACACGAACTGATGACGGTTAACGAGAAGTTTAAGTCGACATATTCTAGCAGATTTAAATGCTTCCTGTTTATGGGCACCAACAAGCCTGTAAAGATCACTGACGCAAAGTCGGGTCTTATTCGAAGATTGATCGACGTGTCACCATCTGGCAATAAGCTTAATCCTAAAGAATACAAAACTGTAATTAAGCAGGTCGGTTTCGAGCTTGGTTCGATAGCATCACATTGTCTGAACGTATACACAATCGATCCTGGCAGATATGACGATTATGTTCCGTTCTCGATGCTCGGTGCATCAAACGATTTCTATAATTTTATTATAGATTCGTATCACATTTTCAAAAAAGAAAACGGAACTACTCTAAAAGCTGCTTGGGCTATGTATCAGGAGTATTGCGATGAGGCTAAAGTTCCATATCCATTCTCACAGAGAGCGTTTAAAGAGGAGCTTAAAAACTATTTCTGGGATTTTAGTGACAAATTCGATCTCGACGACGGATCTAAGGTCCGCAGCTATTATAACGGATTTAGAACCGATAAATTCGAGACTAGTGATGGTATTAAAAAAGAAGCACATAATCCTAAACTCATAGTGTTCGATGATATTGAATCTATATTTGATAAGGAATGTGCTGATTGTCCTGCTCAATACGCGGGTTTAAAAGAAACCCCATCTAAAAAATGGAGCGATGTCACTACCAAATTATCAGATTTGGATACTTCTCGGATACACTATGTGAAAGTCCCTGAAAATCACATAGTAATCGATTTCGATATTCCCAATGAACAGGGCGAAAAATGCTTTGAGCGGAATGTAGAAGAAGCTAGTAAATGGCCAGCTACATATGCCGAGCTTAGCAAAAGTGGGCAGGGAATTCATTTGCATTATATTTATGCCGGCGATGTATCAAGACTTAGCCGGATATACGATGACCATATAGAAGTTAAAGTGTTTACTGGAAATAGCTCGCTTCGAAGAAAATTAACGAAGTGTAACGGATTACCAATAGCCACTATAAGTTCGGGTCTTCCGCTGAAAGGAGAAGAAAAATTGATAAATTTTAACGGGGTGAAGAATGAAAAGGCGCTTAGAACATTAATAAAGCGTAATCTCAATAAAGAGATTCATCCTGCTACTAAACCAAGCATTGACTTTATCTATAAGATACTGGAAGATGCATATGACAGTGGTCTTAATTACGACGTCGGTGATATGTATAATGCTGTACTAGCATTCGCGCTTAACAGCACACATAATTCTGACTATTGCATTAAACTCGTAAAAAAGATGCGTTTCAAATCCGAAGAGGCCTCTGCTCCTGTTGATAATGATAGCTCAGAACTTATATTTTACGATGTTGAGGTCTTCCCGAATCTGTTTCTCGTAAACTGGAAGGCTGAAGGAGAGGGAAAACCGGTTATCAGAATGATAAACCCAAGCCCCTCAGATATCGAGGAGCTTATGCGGTTCAGACTCGTAGGCTTTAACTGCCGCCGATATGATAATCATATTTTGTATGCTCGACTGATGGGTTATACAAACGAACAGCTGTATAATCTATCACAGAAAATCATAAGCGGAGGTAAAAACGCTTTCTTTGGGGAAGCATATAACGTTTCATATACGGATGTTTATGACTTCGCTGCAAAAAAGCAATCTCTTAAGAAATGGGAGATTGAGCTCGGTATACACCATCAGGAGCTTGGTTTACCTTGGGATCAGCCTGTGCCTGAAAAAATGTGGAATAAAGTTGCAGAATATTGTGACAACGATGTTATTGCGACGGAAGCAGTATTCCATCACTTAAAGGGTGACTGGACGGCGAGACAGATTCTGGCTGAGGTTGCCGGCATGACGGTTAACGATACCACTAACTCGTTATCTACGAGAATTATATTTGGTAACAACCGTAAACCGCAAGACAAATTCAACTATAGAGATCTGTCAAAGCCGGTTTCGCCAGAACAGTACGATGAGATGGTCATGCTTTATGACACCACAAACTTCCGTATATTTAATGCCGACGGTCAGCCTATATTTAAAACCTATGAAAAGGGTATGGAGCTCCCTGAAGGATACAGCATAATGCCGTTCTTCCCCGGCTATAAATTTGAAAATGGCAAATCGACTTACAGAGGTATTGAAGTTGGAGAAGGTGGGTGTGTAATAGCAGAACCAGGAATGTACGTACTACTTGCTTTGCTTGATGTTGCTTCCATGCATCCATCAAGTGTAATTGCAGAAGTGTTATTCGGGCCCGAGTATACCAAAAGATTTAAAGAAATCCGAGATACTCGTGTTGCGATCAAACACAAAGACTTTGATAAAGCTAGGACAATGCTTAACGGTTCATTGTCCAAATATTTCGATGATGAAAATGTAGCTGCCGATTTAGCGCAGGCTCTGAAGATTGTCATTAATTCAGTTTACGGTCTTACGGCAGCAGCATTTGAGAATGCATTCAGAGATCCTCGCAACAAAGACAATATTGTCGCTAAGCGCGGAGCTTTGTTCATGGTCAACCTCATGAATGAAGTGCAGAAGCGCGGCTTCACAGTTGCTCATATTAAGACAGACTCTATCAAGATACCTAATGCGACACCTGAGATCATTCAGTTTGTCATGGATTATGGCAAAGAGTTCGGTTATATATTTGAGCATGAAGCTACGTATGAGCGCATGTGTCTTGTAAATGACGCGGTCTATATTGCCAAATATAAGGACGGTAAGCACGCTGGAGAATGGACTGCGACAGGCACACAATTCCAGGTGCCATACGTATTTAAGAAGCTCTTTAGTAAAGAGCGCATCGAGTTTGCAGATATGTGCGAAACAAAGTCTGTAAGCTCGGCTTTATATTTGGATAGAAATGAGGGTCTTCCTGATAATGAACACAATTACGTGTTCATAGGTAAGGTTGGCTTATTCTGTCCGATAAAACCTGGTTGCGGGGGCGGAGAGCTTCTTCGCGAAGGAAAGGATAAGGACGGCAACGTCAAATACTCATCCGCTACGGGTGCCAAAGGGTATCGTTGGCTCGAATCAGAGATGGTTAAGGAGCTTGATAAATTTAACGATATTGACCGCTCATATTATGACACACTTGTCGATAAAGCGGTTGAAACCATTTCTAAGTATGGAGATTTTGAATGGTTCGTTTCTGACGATCCGGCAGAGAATTCTCCATACGTTGGAAATCCGCAGGCGTATATTGAAGCCATCATGACCCCATTCGATACTCTACCTTGCGGAAAAACACACGGAGACTGTCGCACTTGCGATCAGTTTAATAATGATGCATATCATTTAGATTGCAGTAGGGGTTATGATATTCCCGATGAGCTGCTATCACAATATTGCGAACCATTTTAATTAAAGGAGATAAAACTTATGGAAATTACATTTGCACCGAGAGGAATACTTCAGATTGATGATGCAAGAATCATTTATCGCAATTTTTCTGGAGAATCTTCAAAATTTAACCGTGAAGGAGACCGCAATTTTGCGGTTGTAATCGAAACGCAGGAACAGGCGGATGCGCTTGTTGCGGAGGGTTGGAATGTTAAGATTAAGCCGCCCCGTGAGGATGGAGACGATCCTTTTATGTACCTGCCAGTTAAAGTGAAGTTCAACGAACGCGGACCGAGTGTATATCTCAAATCAGGTAAAGCGGCAAGACGTATCGATGAAAGCGCAATTGATATTTTGGACAATGTCGATATCTTAAGCACCGATATGGATATTCGCCCCTATGATTGGACAATCCAGGAAGGCACACCGAATGAAAAGAGAGGACGTACAGCATATTTGCAGTCGCTCAATGTTATTCAGAAAGTAGACCGCTTTGCTGAGATGTATGCTGAGGACGGACCCGCGCCATTCTAAATCGCGAAATGAACGCTTCCTTTTACGAAAGGAGTGATTCAAATGAAAAAAAGAACTCTAGAAGATTACAAAAAAGCCACCCATAAAAGCAAAATATGGATGGCTCGTATCCAAAGAGCTGAAACATATAAAAAGAATCGCAAATAAGCTTTAAGAGCCTTGACTAATGCAAACGGTTGAGGCTCTTTTGCTTTTATATTTTAAGCTGCCTGTAATGGCACATTGAACCTATTTAATTCAAAAGGAGATGGGACTCATGAAAAAACGCAGTATGTTCGGATTGATAGCAGATTTTGTCTTGGTATTAATGACGGGCGGCTTATGGTTAATTTGGCTTCTGATAAGATATTTAAGACAGAGTTAAAAGCTTAGAGCCTATGTATTTGAGAAAACGAAGGTAAGCGTAAATACTAATAGAGCTCTTTTATATTTTAAGGAGGGTAAGATTATGGACGATACTTATAAAGAAGTTTATTTCGACCAGTATTGCAAAACTTGTAAATACTACAAAAAAGAGGAATACAGAGACCCTTGTAATGAATGTTTGGATACACCTGTCAATTTATGTTCACATAAACCGGTTAACTGGACAGACAAGGATGATTAAGGAGGTATATAACAAATGAGTATTTATGATTCGTATTTCAAATGGAAGAACGGACCCATCACTTCGAGTGGCTTAGAGGTGATTGATCGTTATTGTAAGAACGATGTCACCGTAACCTATAAAGCCGCGGTCAATATCGTAAAACCCACATGTGGATGCTCTAATAAACCGCTATTACCCGGCATCGTAAAGGTAATATTCAACGATCCAGCCACTATTGTTATTTGGGAGGACGGCTCTAAAACAATCGTCAAATGCGATTGTGAGTCATTTGATCTGGAAAAAGGTCTTGCTATGGCTATCGCTAAGAAGGCTTTTGGTAATAAGGGCAATTACTACGAAACCTTCAAGACTTGGCTTCCTGAGCAGCCTAAGGCTGTTGATATTTTAAAAGACATGTACCGCTCAAAACCAAAAAAGCGCCGCAGGTGATATTTGAATGTCCACGAAATTACGAGATTACCAACTAGAAGCTGTTAAGAACATGAAAAACGGATGCATTCTTGTCGGTGGAGTTGGATCGGGTAAGTCCAGAACATCTCTGGCTTATTACTTCACACAAGAAGGAGGTAGTCTCGACCCATATTCCCCAATGAGAGATCATCCAAAAGATCTTTATATAATCACAACGGCTAGAAAGCGAGATACGTTTGAATGGGAAGATGAATTAATTCATTTTCTTCTTTCGACAAATCCAGAGAAAAACAAGCTCAACGGAAATAAAATCGTGATAGATAGTTGGAATAACATTCAAAAGTATAAAGATGTTACTGAAGCGTTTTTTATATTTGATGAGCAGCGTGTAGTCGGGTACGGAGCATGGACCAAGTCTTTCCTAAAGATAGCAAAGTCTAATAAGTGGATTCTTCTGTCCGCAACACCTGGAGACACTTGGCAGGACTATATTCCGGTGTTCATTGCTAACGGTTTTTACAAAAATAAAACCGAATTCGGAAGGGAGCATATTGTTTACTCATGGGTAAATAATAAATACCCAAAGATTGACCGATACTTAAACACAGGCCGTCTTATACGACTGCGAAATCAAATCCTAGTTGATATGGATTTCAAACGAAAAACTATTGCACATCATGAGGATGTGTATGTTACGTATGACATACCGAAATACAAGGATATCGGAAGACTTAGATGGGATCCGTTTAAGGATGAGCCTATCACTAATGCTTCCGGCTTGTGTTATATTTGGCGCAAAATCGTGAATAGCGATGAATCCAGACAAGTTGCGCTATTAGAGTTATTTGAGAAGCACCCTAAGATGATTGTCTTTTATAACTTTGACTATGAGCTTGATATTTTGAAAGGGCTTTATTACGGGGATAATGTCAATGTTGCTGAATGGAATGGGCATCACCACGAACCCGTTCCTACTGGAGATAAATGGGTTTACCTTGTTCAATATACAGCTGGAGCTGAGGGCTGGAACTGCATATCAACCGACACAATCGTCTTCTATTCTCAAAATTATTCGTACAAGATCATGTGCCAATCTGCAGGTCGTATCGACAGACTCAACACGCCATTCAAGGATTTATATTATTATCACTTGAAAAGTCGAAGTGGCATCGACCTCGCAATAAGCAATGCCTTAAAAGGCAAGCGGCAATTCCAAGAGTCAAGATTCGTTAAATGGTAAGGAGGATAAAAACAATGAAGATTTGGAACATCAACAAAATTCTTACGCTTAGTGCAATCTATGATTGTAATATTATTAATGTATACAATCCGTATTTGGATTCTTATTCAGTTATAGTTCAATTGCCTAGAAAAAAGAAGAGCCTAATTCATTTTACTGTGCTTCAAACAACAGTAGACGATGTGTATACAGATATCGTAAAATTACTGGAGGAAAACAAATGATACTGTGTTGTAAAGAGTGCATTCCTCCTAAACGACACCCAGGATGTCACGACCATTGTGATATTTACAAAACCGCAAAGGTGCAGCATGATAAAGATAAAGCAGAAGAGCATAAGAAACGAAAAGCCGAGTATGACTATATGGCTCAAAAAATCGCTTCTATAACTCGATATCACAAAGAACATGGTCTAAAGAAAAATTATTAAGGAGGTTTACATTTATGATACCTGAAACATTTACACCAAACGAGTATCAGTCGCTTGCTATGATTTATAGAAGTATACGATACGCCGACAAAGACTCTATGAAACAGCATGCCATATATGGTCTTTGCTCGGAGGCTGGAGAAGTAGCCGGCATAATGCAGAAAATGTTCAACGGACATCCATACGACCAAGAACATATGAAGAAGGAACTTGGCGATGTTGCCTGGTTCCTTGCCGAAGCATGTGCGGCTTTTGGATTTGACCTTGAAGACGTCATGAGAGGCAATCTTCTAAAACTACATAAAAGATATCCAAATGATGTTTTTGAAGTCGACAGGTCTATTAACAGAGATCGTGATGATATTTAAATGTCTTTTTTGAAAGGAGAAAAAAACGTGGATATTAATTTTGATGAGAACGAGCTTAAGAGGATTACGGACGCGTGTCTTAATCAGAAAGCTGTGAAGAAAGAAATGGAAGACCACTCTTACGATTTTCTTGCAGGAATTGCTCTGATCTCTACATCGGACAAAGTAGCAGATGTGAACACTGTCATGGAAAATCTTGGCAAGCTTTCTCCAGAGGATCGCTTTGCCTTTTCCTCTTATCTTTTGGCAATGTGCGATATTTGCCATAAGATCGTTGAGAAGTATGTGTTCGGTAAGAATGAGGAGAAAGAAAATGTATAAAGACATGATCATTAAAGTCGAGCACGAACGAAGGATGTGTATTATAGATAAACCAAACGATCATTATAACGGTCGGGTTGGTTTCTTTCATGGATGGGAACAGTATTCTACGAACGGGTTCAATCGTATGTATGCTATTGTTGAACTTACCAATGAGGTTAGACGTTTTGAGGTCAGCGAAATCAGATTTGTTGATATGACACACGACTTTTTAACAAAATACGAAGAAGCATGGCGTGAACAGGAGGATTAACATGAGCATGTCGAAAATCAGAAAGTCTCTTCAGGCGAAGCTTAGAAGAAAATTCAAGTGGTCTACGGGCACAGATTTTGGTAGAGGAGCATCTTATGAGAAATTAGATGTTCTTATCGACCGCCGTGCAAGCGGTACATACGCTACTGATATTTGTGTTGGCGCCGACCGTAAAGACGCTGGAACAGATAAAGAAATTTCTGTCATGCTTACTCGATACAAAGAGATAGATACTGACAAGTATAGACTTGACAGTGCTCTGCTTGGTTTTATATCGTTCGAAGAGCTTGAGCTTCTGTATAACTCTATAAAGGCTTTTCGTGAGGAGGAAACAAATAATGACGGTGGAAGAATTAAAAGCTGAAGCGGAAAAGAAAGGGTACAAACTTGTGAGAATCGCTTCTCAGGTTCATATTTTACCTTGTCCGGTTTGCGGTCGCAAAAGGACAGAAGTATGGTTTACAAACTTAATGGTTTATCGTAAATGTGCCCAGATAGGATGTTCTTTTAAAGGATATCTTGGAAAAAATAAAGCTGATTCTAAACGAAAATGGAATGAAGCGGTTCTAGATTATAAGAAAGGGAAAACTTCTAACACTACTGACGCGAAATAAACGCTTTCTTTTACGAAAGGAAGTGATTATCTATGAAAATTATAGAACGCTTTATAAGAGGCGTTTTCTTGTTTTTATTCGGGCTTGCCACCGGAGGAGTATGCATGTGGTTTATGACCATAAATGCCCTCAAAGGCGAGCAAAAATATAGACTAAGAATGGTGTCATCTTATCGCGACTATTTTTCAAATAGTAAAAATTCTGAATGAAGGTTAAAAAAAGGGGGCTTGGTAAGAACTGGGTCTCCTATTTTTTATATTTTCGAAAGGAAAGACTCTTACTTTTTAAGGAGGTAAAAATGATTAAACTTGAAAACACCGAAACAGTCGGCTGGGAAACAGCCATAAGAGGCATGAGAAACCCTATGAACTCTTGGGAGAAGAGCGATAGTCGTTTTGATTCGCTTGGCGATTGTGGTGACTGCACTCATTGTAATCTTCGATTCGACGAATGCCAGGCACAGCAAATCGGACCTAATGACCTCGACCTTATGACTCGTCTTCGCAATGCTGGTACGGACCATCGCAAATTCATGCGAATGATTACGGTGTATGTTGATGTCACTGCACCATTATATTGGTAAACTCTTTCTGCCAATGAAACACTTTTCCTAGTTATCGCTAGGGGTCACGCGAATATTACAAAGGCTATTGTGAGAAAAGAAACAGTTCCAGCTGGCACGATGTTACGATCAACAATGCATCTGGATTTAAGTAGCATGGGATCTATCAACACTTATGTGTGGACGTATGGGCCTGAGATAGAAAACAGCATCGTGTTCTTTTGTTTTTTCAGCGTGGCTAACGGGGAACCACCCATTGGAATCCCGTGGGAAACATTTCAAAAATATATTTCGCGAAATTTACAACTCCTATAATGAAAGGAGTGATATTCATGTTTGAAAACATTATGATAGATGGCTATATCTACGCAACCCGTTTTATAGCGTCATGGATAAAGGTAGGCGGTACTCTTAATAAGCCTGGCGACTTAACCAAATTTGTAAATTGGTTGAGATCGCTGGAGCTTAGTGAGAATGAAATTTGCAGTATCAAATTCCTGGCGACAAACGGTAAATTGGAACTTGAAGATGATGCCAAAAAGTTTTTAAAAGAGAATGAATAACAGAGAGGTAGACTCGGAGTAAAATCTGGGTCTTTTCTCTTTTATATTTTTGAAATGAACCTGTAGAGGCTATCCCCTATGCCTTCCGGGCAGGGGAGTAGGGCTACTATTGATATGTAGCTGGGTTTTAGGAAACGACGCCCATGAAAACCGAAATGGTGTCCTATTGTTTATATTGAAGAAATAAAGATTAAAGGCTCGGAATAATCTGGGTCTTTCTCTTTTATATTTTACACACAAAAACAATAGTAAAAGATAGTCCATTAATGGGAAAGAATTCGATACGTACAAGGTGGGTACGGTTGCAAACTCTTGCTCAACTATGCACAAAATTGCGGATAGAGAATTTATGTTGGAGGACTTTTCACATGAGCACTTAATATCTGGATGGGTTGGAAAGGATAAAAATGGAGTCGTTATAACTATTCCGGGTCCATACGAAAAATTGCAATCAACTATCGAACTTTTAAATAGTATTCGAGAAATGTATTTATATGTGAAGAATACTCCTAAAGAAAAAATCGATTGGTCTTGTACGCCTTCATTATCCGAAAAAGATATTTGGTGGCAGATGATACAGCTCCTGCCGAGCTCTTATAACCAGCGTCGAACGATCATGCTTAACTATGAGGTTTTAGCTAACATGTATAAGAGTCGGAATAATCATAAACTTGATGAGTGGCGTGCATTCTGTGACTGGATTGAGACTTTACCTTATTCTGAGCTTATCACAGGTAAAAAGAAATAAAAAAAAAAGGAGAGCAAAGATGAATGAATCATACATCAAAAGCGGTCAAAACATGACCGTTAAAGATTTAAAAAACGTTCTTAATGATCTGCCGGATGACATGCCTATTGTCATTCCGGTTATCAATGCATTTTACTCAAACCATATTTATGGCTTCCGTTATGTCAAAACAGCCGGCGAGCTTATATCGGAGTGTTGGCGAGACCGAGAAGTATTATGTCTAAATACAGCTACAGATGGGCAGGATCTTGCAGACCAAATTCGTTGCTCAAATGTGGATATAAATGTAGACAAAATACTTTTTGGCAAATCGGTAACAATAACAAAAAGGAGAATACCACGCTATTTAATTGAAAGGTGGGTGATTTAAATGAAGATTGATATTTTTGTCATACTAAAAATCGTCGGCCTTGCATTAATCTTACTTGGCCATTTTATTTTGTATTTGACTAACAGCGTTATTCTATTTTCGCTTGTTACAGCTGCGGGGCTGACACTGATGGTCGTGGATGAACGTCTTTTTAAGGACAATAAAGAGACCTTTGCAGATGATGAAAATCATGACTAAGGAGACTAATATTTATGCACGTAAAGAAAAATCGTGGAAAAGTTTATGGAGCTTCATTTTCACTGAATGAAAAGAAGGCCATTGAAAAAGAGATCCAGAATCAGCTTGCTGAGTTTGACAAGAATCATGCTAAGGAATTATCAGCTATGGTTCTGTGGGTTCTACATACTGAATTTGGATTTGGAAAAACAAGGCTCAAACGATTTTATGATATTTATGCAACTTCGGTAGATGGTTTGATAAATCGATACGATCTCGATGATTCAGATCAAATATGGTTATGCACTAAAAAATTGAAGGATGCTGGTATTGACATTGAGGAATGGGCTATAAAGGAGAAATAAACATGACCGAGTATGAGATGAAGCGAAATGCTTCTGGTTGCACCGATTTAACCGCTTACCATGGAATCAAGAATGCAGATTATGCAAAAGAGAAAGAGCGTCATCGCAAACTTATAGGCGCTTTACTTCGCATCTGTGAGCTTGCTGGTTACTCTATGGAGAGTAAAATTGTAGTGAAAGATCTGCGCACTGGAAAGATTTGGGACTGATATTTATTCGTTTTGGAATATTCGTATACGAATATTAATTTTTATGCCAATTTTTTTGAGCTGAAAATTCGATTGCTTGAAAATAGGTATATTCCAATACGAATATTTTTTATTCCAATACGAATATTTTTGGCTAAAAAAGGCCGTTTTTGGGCTATTTTTGACCATTTTTGAAGAAATTATTCGTACACGAATACCCTTTTATTATTATAAAGAAAAATTAAAAAATATATATAACTAATTGAGGTATATTCGTCTGCGAATACTTATATAGAAAGGAGTTTAATCATGTCCGAAATGGAATGGATGAGTATATTCAGAGACAACCTTATCGATATAATGGATGAGAAAGGTTATACGCAGGAGAGGCTCGCACGCAAAACTGGTTTGACTCAAGCTACAATAAGCAAGTACATCAACAAGAAGCAAATGCCGAGTATAAAGGCTATTGTAAATTTAGCATATGCATTGGACTGCACAACAGATGAACTTATAGAGTTCGGAGACATTATTGAATAATCTTTATATTTTACAAATAAGGAGGGCTTGTTAACAACTGGTCCTCTTCCATTTGTTTTAAAATGTATTTTTGGCTCTTTTTAAAATTCGCGAAAAAAACAGCCCCTTTTATGAGAAGAAGAGTGATGTTTACTAAATTTTTAGTGAAAGTTACTCTTTTATTTTTGAAAAAGAAAGGAGGCCACTTATGGCTAGAAGTTCAAGATTGGAAAGCGGGTTTCAGGACGGTCTTATAAAAGATTTAAAGAAACTATTTCCAGGATGCATGGCATTCAAAATGGACCAGGTTCAGGGTATACCTGATCTTTTAGTTTTATATGAAGATAAGTGGGCCTCTTTAGAATGCAAAAAGAACGCAAGAGCTAAAAGACAGCCAAATCAAGAATACTATGTCGGACGTATGGATGAGATGTCATTCTCTAGATTCATTTGTCCGGAGAATAAGGAGGAAGTATTACGTGATCTTCAATCGGCATTTAAATCTTGAGGGGTTACATGCTCCATTTAGTCCCAGCCAGGCAAGTTGGCTCAGGTACGATGATGAAAAGGCGCTCGACGTTTATGCAAATAAGAAAGCGTCTGAAATGGGAACGCGTCTTCATGAGTGGGCAAAGAAGACAATAGATTTAGGTCTAAAACAGCCTCGATCTAAAAAAACTATTTATTCGTATGTAAACGATGCAATAGGTTTTAAGATGGATACAGAAGTCGTTTTGTTTTATTCTGAACGATTTTTTGGCACAGCCGATTCCATATCTTTCAGAAACGGTCTTTTAAGAATTCATGATTTAAAAACCGGAAAACTCCCAGCACACATTGAGCAACTCGAAGTTTATGCTGCTCTTTTTTGTTTGGAGTACAAGATTAAACCTAGCGATATCGATATGGAATTAAGAATCTATCAAAATGATGAAATTCTATATCACAATCCTACAGCGGAAGATATCCTTCCGATTATGGATAAAATAGTCCATTTAAATAAAATTCTAGAAAAATTAGACGAGGAGGTCTGATACTATGACTCCCGTAGTGGAAGAGATGCTGTCATATCTAGGAACAGCAGAAGATGGGGATGCCTTGGAACATTATGGTATGCCTAGGCGTTCTGGGCGCTACCCTTGGGGTTCAGGCGACGACCCTTATCAACACGGAACAACTGATTTTTTAAGCAGAGTTGAAGAGCTAAAGAAAAACGGATGGACTGAAACTGCAGATAATATCAAAAAGGCATTCGGCGAAAACGTAACTCTCGAAGATTATCGAAATGAAAAATCTTGGTGCAACTACGAAAGACGGTTGTATAATGTCGAGAAGGCCAAATCAATGGTTTCAGATGGTAAAAGTATAAGCGAGATAGGCCGAACTATGGGTGTTAATGAATCAACTGTTCGTTCTTGGCTTAATCCAAATTCTGAAGCTCGCATGAAGCAGGCTGCTGAAACCGCTGATTTTCTTAAATCTAAAGTCGATGAAAAAGGAATGATCGATGTTGGTTCTGGTGTTGAAAGAGAACTCAATATTTCCAGAACAAGACTTGATCAGGCTTTATATAAACTAAAAGGTGATGGTTATGAAGTATATGGCGGTCGAATGGATCAGGTAACAAACCCGAGCCAAAAGACAACTCAGCTCGTTTTATGTAAGCCGGGTGCAAAGCATAACGAGATATATGATCTCGAAAAAATTCACACTGTTAACGACTATATCTCTCGTGATGACGGCAAAACTTATGAAAAAAAGTTTACATATCCGGAAAGTCTTGATTCTAAGCGACTCATGATTCGTTATAGGGAAGATGGTGGTATTGAGAAAGATGGTATAGTTGAACTCAGAAGAGGAGTTCCCGATTTATCATTAGGCGAATCTAGGTATTCTCAGGTTCGTATAATGGTTGATGGTAAAAAATATATAAAGGGAATGGCCATATATTCAGACGATATGCCAGATGGCGTGGATGTTGTGTTTAACACTAATAAGTCAAAGTCAGTTGCTAAGCTAGATGTCCTCAAGGATATTAAGAATGATCCTGATAATCCATTTGGTTCATTAATAAAGGACGCCAACCAAGGCGGACAGTATTGGTACGATGATCCTAAGACTGGCAAAAAGAAGCTTGGCCTTATAAACAAAAGAGCTGACGAAGGCGACTGGGGCGACTGGCAGGATGCATTGCCTGCCCAGTTTTTAGCAAAGCAATCGTTATCTATGGCTAAGAAACAACTCGGAATTGCTAAATCAGATAAACTTGCTGAATATGATGAAATATGCTCTCTTAATAACCCAACAATTAAAAAGCATTTATTGCAAAAATTTGCCGATACTTGCGATGCAGCAGCTGTAAGTTTAAAAGCTGCAGCTTTACCTGGACAGAAATATCATGTAATCATTCCTGTGAATTCGCTTAAAGACACTGAGGTATATGCCCCTGGATATGAATCAGGAACCAAATTGGCACTTATTCGTTATCCTCATGGTGGAACTTTTGAAATACCAATTTTGACTGTTAACAATAAGCATCCGGCTGCTATAAAACTTTTGGGAACTGATGTCGTTGATGCTATCGGCATAAACAGTAAGGTTGCCGAAAGGTTATCTGGTGCTGACTTCGATGGCGATACTGTTATGTGTATACCGACTCATGATCCAAAGGGCCGAGTTAAGATAACAAGTAAACCACCTTTAAAGGGCTTGGAAGGCTTTGATCCTAAAGTAGAATATCCTGAAGTTCCTGGAATGAAATATATGAAGGACCCAAAAACAGGAAAGGATAACACCCAAAAACAGATGGGTATGATTTCAAATCTTATTACAGATATGACCTTAGCTGGAGCTGGTAATGATGAGTTGGCCGCTGCTGTTAGACACAGTATGGTTGTAATTGATGCCGGTAAACACAAGTTGGATTATAAGCGAAGCGAAATAGAGAACAATATAGCCGCTCTTAAAAAGAAATACCAACCAAAATATGATGAAGATGGAAATCTTGTTGGCTATGGTGGTGCTTCTACGCTTATATCAAGGAGCAAAGGTCAGCATACAGTCGACAAAAGACAAGGCAGCCCTAGGATAAACATGAAGGGTAAAAGCTATTATGATCCTAGCAAGCCGGAAGGAGCGTATCTCTATAAGCCCGCTGATGATCTGTATTATCCCGATCAAAAAAAAGATAGGTCTACGGGTATAGCGACTATAAGAACCCTTGATAATAAAAAAATAACCTACCATTTTTTGGATAAGAAAGAAGCTGAGTTATACGCCCCTGTGAAGAAAGTAGACCCTAATACTGGAGATGTAATGTACACTAACAAGGACGGCAGCATAGCTTATAAAACCAAGAATCGTACTCAAAAGAGCACAAACATGGCTGAAACAGATGACCCATATACTTTGGTGTCAAAAGCTAGGCACCCCATGGAGTTATTGTATGCGGACTATGCTAGTAACATGAAGTCCCTTGCTAATGAGGCTCGTAAAGAGATGATGACCACAGGCAAAATAAAATACGATTCGAATGCTAAGCGTACCTATCAGAAAGAGGTTGATTCTCTCATGAGTAAGCTTAATACAGCAGAATTAAACACCACACGTGAGAGAGAGGCTCAGAGAAGGGCCAATGTAGAAATAAATGCTAAAAAACAGGCTGATCCCACCATGAAATCTGATGACCTAAAAAAGATAAGCCAAAGGGCCTTAACTAAATATAGACAAG
>ERZ1024365.23-NODE-23-length-42174-cov-16.859113_pt1 | contig 42174 bp, 73 predicted proteins | sample MGYA00520788_ERZ1024365 | MGnify/ENA primary metagenome ERZ1024365 (study PRJEB33242, sample SAMEA3444265) | Homo sapiens | biome: Host associated; feature: Gastrointestinal tract; material: Stool | place: Uganda | collected 2011-01-01 ... | reverse complement strand
CGCGACCGCCGTGCCGTTTCCGGTTCTGCGAAGGTCGGGCTGATCCGTCAGCCGGCCGGAAATTGTGATAACGTTAAGCATAGTTACTTCCTTTCCCCCAGACGCATTTTCTTCGCGTCCAGCCTTTGTATTTTGATCTCAGATACTTTTCCGCGAACTCAAGCATTTCCTCTCTCTCGTCCGTCTGGTCGAGCTTGTGATGACATTCCGGGCAGGCCGTCAGGACGTTCTGCTCGATTCCAAGTCCGCCCTGCGAGCGTGGGATGAAATGCGCGTTGCTCCACGCGACCTCAAACGGGGCAGGAGCGCCGCAGAAGAGGCAGCACGGCCAGCCGTTAAAGCTGTCTCTCCTTGCGACCGCCCGCTTAACCTCGGTCGGGATTTCAAGCGCTTTCGCCCTGTTAGTTTTCCGCAAGCAGACTCGCCACCCTTCCATCGTCTACGTCAATGTCAAGGTTTTTGCACTCGTCCATCAGCGCGTTGATAACCCGTGTCATTTGCGCGGTGTCGTAGGTGCTCGACCCCTGATACAGCCTCAGCACCAGGTCGTCACCGTCCGCGCTCTCGCATTCCGTGATCCAGCCGATGCCCTTCGCCTGCCACTCGTTGGAGACCAAGACCGCATCCGCCCTGCTGACGCGCACCGTCACATAGTCGCCGTAGTCGCGTATGATCTCGCGGTAGACCTCGTTGCGCTTGATGTCGATGGCCTCGGCGATCCGCTGGCATAGTTCCCACATAAGCCGGTTCTGGTCGTTGCTGCGCGGCTTTTTCTCCTTCTCGACGCTCAGCATATACCGCACGTCTGGCTTCAGCTTCGCCGCCATTTTTCTGGCCGCGAAAATGTCCACGACCGGGAATCTCAGGCACGTCCGGCCGTCCTCGTCCTTTACGATGGACGGCCGGAGCACGGAGGCGTTCACGATTCAGGCGCGGCGTCGGCTTCGAGAGCTGCCGCCTTTTTGCGCTTCGCTGCGCACGCCCAGCACAGGCGGACGCCGTAGGTTTTCTCGGTCGATTCTGCAATCTGCTCGGCCTTCCAGTTGCCCACGTCGGCGATCACATGCCCGCAGTCGGTGCATTTGCCGACGGCCTTGCGGCGGGCAGCCTCGCTCCGGAAGCCTCGCTCCTCGCTGCCCTGCTGATCGGGATCGTCGCCGGTAATGATCTTGTACGCCTTAAGTAGGGCGTACTTGTCCGAGTACGTCATGGCCTTGCCCGGCGCTTTGTCGCCGTTGTCGATGCCGTCGCCGTAGGTCGTGACGTCAACATACTCGTCCGGCTTCTCGATGTTGACAAAGCGATAAACCGTCTCAAGCCTCATAAAGAACTGCGATTTCTCGCTCGTGTTGCCGTTGTAGCTCGACGTCGTCGTGATGACGTCCTTGTCGATGATTTCCCGCTTGACGGGATAACTGTAGATCCCGTACTTCTGCTCAAGCGGCTTCACCGCCGCGAGCACGTCCGCCTCGCCGACGGCCTTGTAGGACCCCTTGCCGACGTTGACGTTCAGGTTCTTCGCCACGGCGGACAGCTCAGCCGTCACGCCCGCGAGTTTTTCATAGATGTTCATTCGTTATCCTCCTTGATCGCCCAGACCGCCGTGTTGACGCCGGTCGTCTCGCTCACGCGCTTGCCCACCGGCTCGATCATATCGAGCTTGCGCAGCTCCGTGAGGCGGGGCTTGACATAGTTTTTGTCGCGCACGGGGATCAGCCCCGCGCAGAAAAGCGAGTCCGTCAGCTCCTCGGCCGTCAGCCCGTCCGGGAAGTATCTCAGATACTCGTAGATCACCTGCCGCCGCGTCTGCGTCTCCGGGGCGACCTTTTCCAGCCCCTCGCGCCGTGTCTCGGCGGTAATCATCTCGCCACCTCGCGGGAGATGCCTATGATCTCAAGCAGCAGATCGGCCGCGTCGTTGGTGACGAGATAGTGCTCGTTTATGTACCACTGGATGCACGACAGCTCGTCGTGGACGAGTCCTTCGTCGACTTTAAGTGCGATCTCGCCGGGGTAAATCTCCTCGCCGCACATTGCGCAGTACGCGACTGGCGCGACGTCCTGTTTGTCCTCAAACACTTGCATACCCTCCAATTCTCTGGTAAAATGGAGTCGCGGGGTTAAATCCGCGACAAAAGCACAATGCACGTCGGCACGAGCACGATGAGTGCCAGCCATTGCAGCCACAAAAGGCGTTCGACAACCTGAAGCTGCTTGCGTGCAACCCGGAGCGATAGTGCCAAATGTCGCTCCACCTCAGTCCTCTGCGTCCCCACGACGCAGGGGATTCTTTTTTTCTCCATTTCTGTTTCCTCCGTTCTGAATTGCCGAAATATTGCGAATTGATAATATAATGTTGAATCACCCGTAGTTCACGGGGTATAATGGTTGCGGAATCGCACATCAGTCGCGCTTCGCCACGGAAGCCGGGTCGATCCTGCACATGTCGCACACCGTCAGAAAAACGTCTGCTGTCAGCTTCTGCTTCCCGCGAAGCATGTTGCTCATTGACGGTGCGCAGACTCCGGCGCATTCAGCGATGACGCGCTGCCGAACGCCGGATTTCTTGATCCCTTCTTTCAGGCGTTCGAGGTCGACTTTCACGTTCGATTCCCCCTTTCAAAATTACTGGTCAGCATCCTATCTGGAAGGAGGTGCCGAAATGAGCCCGCTTGAAAAAATGGCTTTTGAGTCTGCCAAAGAAATCGTTGTCGCCAGAATGGCGAACACGAGCGTTACGCCGAACAAGGACGGCGGCAAATGGGTCGCAGACTTTTTTGAAGAAGTCTACAACAGACTCGCGGAGATCGTGAACCGCGCTTAACCGCGCCGGTTCTCAATAATCGCCATCGCAACCGCCGCCAGAGCTTCCGCCTCTGCGGCGGTTACTGCTTCCTTCGCCCACTTCTCGGCAAACTCCAAAAGGATTGCTTCGAGCTTTTCGCTGTACACGTCATTTCCCTCCATTCACAATTGCTCGGGCAACGTCGCCCGAAAAATACTTGGCCGGGCTTCCCAGCCGCTCCACGCCGTTTGCTTTTGCCCACCTGCTGGCCGTCTCTCGGCGGCAGCCGAGCACCCGCGCCAGCGCGACGCCGTCTAACAAGATTCCTTCCTGCGCGATGATGGCCTTCTCGATCTCCTTCGCGCGTGCCATGTTCCACCCCTCACTTTCTCATGTCCGCCTCCGTGACGCCGAAATACGCGGCCAGCGCGGTAACGTGTCGCGGGTGCGGTGTTACGCCCTTCTGCTTCCAGTTCTTGATTGACGTCTGCGTTACGCCGATCTCTTTCGCGATTCGGTAGTTCGTCACCCCGCGGCTTTTCTGGTATTTCGCGAGGTTTTCGGCAACACTCATTTGCTCACCCTCCTTTACTTGAAGTTTGACTATGGCGGGCCCTCCGTGTACAATGGTCGATGTAGGCTTTTTGCCTCCGGAAGGAGGTGATTCTATCAAGGCTTACGCTTCGTCCTGGAGTGATGCTTGTGCGCTCATGGAGAACGGCTACAAAGTCGTCTCCATCGCGTACTTTCCTTCCGATCCGGAGGTGGTTTCGGTCATCTTAGAAAAGAAGTAGCGTTCACTTCGGGCCATCCCGCCCCGCAATCCAACCTCGCGGGGCGGGATTTTTACGCCATAATCGATTTTTCCCGCGTGGGATATTGACAACAGTTTGCCCGTGTGGTAGTCTAAAATTGCTACAAGATAGAGTATCCACAACGCCACATCGCGGGAATCGCCGCTAAGTGGTGGGCTTTGCTGTTGCCATTTACATTTACTATAATACTACACCTTTTAGTATATTGCAATGAAAAGTTTAGCAAATTAGTAAACAATTTAGGGGGTGTCTTTTTGTGGCATTTTCACAAAACCTAAGGTATGTCAAGGATGCTGCCCATGTTTCAAACTATAAGCTCGCAAAAGACCTTGGATGCAGTCAGACAGCAATCGCAAATTGGCTTGACCGCGGGACGGTTCCTCATCAAAAAACGCGGCAAAGAATCGCTGATTACTTCGGCATTACGCTCGAAGCCCTCGACGGCGACGCTCTCCCGGTGCTGCCGCCGAAGGGCGCAAAAAAAGAACCGCCCGCCGAGGTTGGCGAGCAGTTCAGCCCATTGGATGCGAGGTGGTTCTCTTTGACGGAGGAGGAGAAATTGCAGGCGTGGGAGTATATCGTGCAGTTGAGGGCAAAGAATGAAGAAAACAGATAAATGGGAAAGCATTGACAAAAATTCGATTGCGTACAAGAAGTACATTGCACATCACGATCCAAACTCGCCCGAGAATGTCAAGAAGCGAAAGGCGGAACGTGCGAAAGCCCGAAAGGAATGGTTGTCAAAAAACTGGATCGGCCTTGCGGGTCTGATTGTCGCGATTATCGCAGTAGTAATATCACTTGTACACACAGGTTGACTACGTTCACCGCGAGGATTGCGACGTAAAGCCGCTTGTCCGGGTTCATGCTCCACCCCTCCTTAAAGGCTCGCACGGAGAAACGGCGCTTCGTAATCGCGCCCGCAATTACAGCCGTGTCCGCGCTCGCTGCCATCGCAGCGGCAGTCCTTTCCTTCCTTGCTATCTATCACTGACGGATGCGGGTTGACGGACATGTCGATGCGCACAGGGACGCACTTGCCGCAGAAGCAGCGGAAAACGCCCGATCTATCCCGGCCGCAATGGCTCCCTACTATGTGGTACGCCCACAGATATTCCGGCGTGTCCTCTTTTTGGGGTTCATGCGCGTCCGCGTCACGTGCCATTTTCGCGGGGTCACGAAGATGGTCTCGGCGCTCCTTCCACATCCAGATCAGCGTGGAGGCGACAGCAAGCGTCGTCCCGACGGCGGCTAAAATCACAGCAGCCAATGCAAGCGGCGTCGTCTGGGTCATAATAATCTCCTTTCACTCGTCGCAAACTTTTGTTCCATTATAACACGATTCCCGCCGCGCAATCAACATGTCTATGTAGCGCGAAAGCGCGGCCAGCTCATCCGGGGTAAGCTCCTTTGATAAAGCAATCATCTTCAAGTCAAGTTCGTTCACGTGTTCTGGTCGCCCCTTTCTTTAGCGTTTTTATTTATCTACGGTTTACCACTTTCTGACTGTTTTGTCAATGGCTTAAACAACATTTCTTATTTTATCAGTCATTATGTCCAATAGAACGGACATGTAAAAACAAATGTTTGCTTTTGGAGGCGTAACTATGGCGGAGAAAAAGTACCAGTATGTGCGAAAGACGTTTTCCTTTGACGGCAGGCGCTACGAGGTCTATGGGAAAACCGAGGAAGAAGCCATCGAGAAGAAGATCGAGATGCGGAAAAAGCTAGAGGAAGGCGCTGCCGCGGAGAGCAAAAACGCCACGGTCGACCAATGGTACGCCCGCTGGAAGGCGTTATATAAGGACGAGCAGGGCATCACCGAGAAGAGCCTGAAAATGTACGACGAGAAGTACAATAACTATATCAAGCCCGCCATTGGCCGAAAGAAAATCGCAAGCGTAACTGAAATGCATTTACAAGCCATCATGAACGAGACGGCCGGCATGTCAAAGTCAACCGCGCTAAAAGTGCGGATGGTTCTCAAGCAAATGTTCCACAAGGCGTACAGGACGCACTTGATCCCGTTCGATCCGTCGGAGGATTTGACGGTCGCAAAGTCCGCGACGGCAGGAAAGCGGAGGTCGTTGACGAATCGGGAGCGCGCGCTTTTCCTGATGGTCGCGCCAAGGATCCCATGCAGCGAAATCCTACTAGCGATGTACTATACAGGGATGCGGCCGGGCGAGCTGCGCGCTCTGACGTGGGATGACGTCAACCTTGACGAGGGCGAAATCTCCGTCAACAAAGCGATCGAGAGCGGGACGAACGACACCGTCAAGGCGACCAAAACCGCCGCGGGCGTTCGCTTTGTCCCGATCCGGCCGAAGCTCGACGCGATCCTGCGTAAAATGGAACGGTCGCCGGACGACAACCTCGTATTCCACAAGGCGCACGGTGGGCAGCACACAACGGCGTCGTTCAATCGCCTCTGGAAGCGGACGCTCCGGGAGATGGACATTGCAAACGGCGCGAAGGTTTACCGCAACCAGATCGTCGAGTCAACGCTTGCCGCCGACCTCGTCCCGTACTGCCTCCGGCACACGTTCTGCACCGACCTCGAAGCCGCCGACGTGCCGATCAACGTCGCAAAGTCGCTGATGGGGCATTCCAGCATCCAGGTCACGGCAAACACCTACACGCATTCTTCGAAGGAGACGCTTCACAAAAACATCGGCCTGCTGGGAGCTGATTCCGCCGATTCTGAGGGCGACTGTGGGAAATGATGTGGGAAATTTATTTTCCAGCTCCAAAATTATTAGTGTTTATGCGGGTTTTGCTCGTGTGAAGCCCCTGTCTCTGACTCCGTTTGCGGGGGTTCGAATCCCTCATCCCCTGCCAAGAAAAAACCCGTCGAAAAAGCCAAAAAACCTAGTGTTTTAGGGCATTTCGGCGGGTTTTTTATTGCAATCTGCAAAAAATAATTTCCAGCCATAAGTACAAAATGTGACATATCGTGACTATCAGGTGTGGGAAAAAGTGTGGGAAATTTGACGCGGCTTGCGGGGCATGATATAATACAAGTGTTCCAAACCTCCAACCATTGGTTTTCACATCTCCATTTGTTGCCCCCTCTTTCATCCTTTCATTCGCAAAGTAAGCGCGCCGCCCATGCCATAGGGGCGGCGCGCTTGCGTTATATCGCGGCAATTTTACGCATCACGCTGGCGTACACTCTGGGGTTGGCGACACTCAGGGTGTCCATCAACTCGTCCATGACGATCAAGAGCTTGTCATAGTCCTTGCCGGAGGCGGCAGTCATAAAGTCGCTTCCGCTTGAGACGGGGCCAGCGTCATACGAGTACGCTTCCGTGCGGCGTGGTGTCTCGCCGATCCTGTCGCGGATAATATACAGGTCAGCGAGCTTTGCGCAGCTTGAAAAGGTCGTTTCCTTGCTTTCCAGCTCGTCGATCGCGCGGTCGATCTCTTTTCGGTCGATCATGGGGCAATGCCCCCTTTCAGCCGTTTTCGATCTGCTCGCGGCAGCGGCGGATTGCGTCGCGCTCTTTGTCGGTGCTCGCGTCGCGCTCCATGCGGTCAAGGTAGTCAAGCATCTGCTCCCTACCATCGCCGCGGCTGTACATCACGCGGCCGTCCCGATAGCGGTTGTCCCGGCTGTAGTGGCCGCGCACATAGTGCGTGCCGCGCCGTCCGGCGTAGCTGCTGCCACGATCATACCCGTCATCGCTGTACCCGCCGTCGAGCATCTCGATTTTGTCGATGTTTTTGACCGTGTCGGTCAGCTTATGCACGGTGTCAAGATCACCGGCGCTCATTTCGCCCTTGCGCGCGATTTCGTCAAGCTCCTCGCAGAGCATATCCCGCAGGGTATACATAGCTTCCATGCTCATTTTTCTTTCCTCCTTACGCTTCGCGCTCTGCGATCATGTTCGCGTTGGACACCGTGATCGCCTGCGTGCTTGTGTTTTTCGCCGCCACGGTTACGCAGCAGCCGCGCGGCACTTCCACAAACGCCGCGACATAGACGTTAAACAGATTTTCCACCGCAGCGGGCGTGACGACGGCCGTCGCGCTCGTCAGCGGCTCACCGTTGATCGCCAGCGCAATGGAGATCGCCTCCACCGTGCCGCCGGTCGGGATTGCGATGTTTGCGCCGAAAGAGACCTTGTAGCGCGCCTTGCACTGCTGGGTAAGGCCGCGGAGCGTGACAAGCCCGGCTCCCTCTCTGTGGACGATGCACGCTTTCCCCGCGACGGCCGTTTCGGTCAGCGGGATGTTCTGGCCCGCTGCGACGGTCTGCGCGGCAGATGATGTAAATTCAGCCATGATCCTCGTCTCCTTTCGATTTAACGGGCGCGGGCGAATACCCCAATCCAGAAATACCGTTGTATTTTCTCATTGTTTCCTCGAAGGTCGGCGTGTTCAGCTCTCGCAGGGTCTTCATCATCCCGCAATACGTGCTCAGATCCATCATGCTTAACTTTTTCTTGTCGATGGTGGTAAGATAGTCCGTTAAATCCTGCGTCAGTTCTTTCAGGGTTGCCATATCGTTTTTCTCCTTCCAAATAAAGCGGCGAGGCTATGCCCCGCCGCTTGCGTTAGTTTCGGCTCGGGGCCGACCATTTTGCCGGTGTCGGCAAAAAGCTATCGACGTGTTGCCTATTCTGGCAAAACGTTAAATTTAGGCGCAAGTGCCGTTGCAGCCGTAGTTGTATACGGCGTTCGGGTTCTGCACGACATACGCCGGGCGGGCGGGCGGATTGTAGTATGCAAACTGCCCGCTCACATAGTTGCGGAGGTCAAGCGTCTGCGCGTTCTGGCTTGCCGCAAGCTGCGCCGCAAAGAGCTGCTGATTCTGTTCGGCGATCTTCGCGTCCTTCGCCTCGATGCGCTGCGCGGTCAGGGCGTCGAGGATGGCGCGCGTGTTGCTGTTCTGGTTTTCAATCAGATCGCGCGTGCCGGTCTGCATGAGATTGCGCGTCTCGCAGCTCTGGGTCGCAAGGTTGTAATTTACGCCCTGGATGGCCTCGCGCGTCTCGCAGCAGCAGTTCTGCGACTGCATCTGCATCGCGGTCAGCTGCTGCATAAGGGACGCCTGCTGGTTCGCGCGGCTGATTTCCGCCGACATAAAGCCGTTGCTCATACCCTGCTGCACGCCGTTGATAAGCTGCGCCTGCGCGTAGAAACCGTCGCACAGGCCGTTGTTGACGCCGTCGAGCTTGCGCTCAAGGTTGGCGAAGTCAGACGTAAGGACATAGCCGTCTACGACGCTGCCGGAGTTGCCGCCGCCGAAGCCGTTCCCGCCCCAGTTGCCGCCCCAGCCGCAGAACACGAAGAGGAAAAGAATAATAATCCACCACGCGCCACCGTCTCCGCCAAAGCCAAAGCCGCCGTTGTTGTTCGTGACCGCCGCAATGTCAGCGGGGGTCATTTCGCTGGTTGTAAGACTCATTTTGTTGTCTCCTCTCATTTATTATCAAAATGCGGCCGCATCCTGATTACTTCATCAAACGCTGGAAAGCCGTCGCTGCCTGCTGAAGCTGGTTCAGCTGCTGCTGCGAGATTTTACCGCTCTGCACGAGCTTTTCGACCTCCGCTTTGGGGTCGCCCTGAAAGCTCTGCTGAAACTGCCGAAATTGCTGCATCATCTGCTGGAAATTGCCCATGGGGCCGGGCAGTTTGCCGCCGCCGAGAGCCTGAAAAAGAGGGTTAGCCATCCTGCTCCGCCTCCTTCGCGTTCTTCTTCGCCGGTTTTGCCGTCATAGCCTCAAATTTCGCCGCCAGCGCGTCAAACTCCTGCCGAGTCACGTACTCGGGTGCAGGAGCGGCTGCGGGCGTGGAGGACGGTTTTTGTGTGCGCTCAACGTAGTCGATGATGCGCATCGACGGCATGCCGGAGTTGTCGCACGACTTGATATAGATCGTCGGGTTTTCGCTGTCCCAGAGCGCTACAGTGTTGCCCGGAGCGACCATATAGCTCTTAGCTCCTGTCTCGCCTTGGATCCAGATCATACCGGTCTGCGGTGTCTGCGTCGGCTGCTGCCGGAGCTGCGCGAGGTTGTCCGGCATTGGAGCCGGATAATACGGGTTCTGGTAGCCTCCATAGTACGGGTACGCCATTTAACTCATCCTTTCCCAGTAGTAAATTGCTGTCTCGTTTCCGCTGTCCCATGTGTCGTAGTAGTTTCCGTTCTCGGCCGCCACTACGTGGGATTGCAGCGCGATCACATACGGCCCGCCCGGATGGTCTCGCACAAAGTCAGAGACGGTGTAGCACTCCGGGCAAGTGTCAGGCAAAGCGCGACGCCGGAAGCCCTTGCGTTTTAGGTACGCGCCCCAGACGGCATTTGCGCTTGGCATGTCGCAAAACTCCATGCCTACCACACACAGCCCGACATACGTCTCGTCCCACGTCTGGCCGAGCGCCTTGGAGATCGCCCGGACAGTGCAGTCGCCCACCCTCGCCGCCGTGGGGTTTGCGTTGTAAACGCAGTACATCACGCGACCTCGGCGCAGGACTCGCAGATCATCACAATGTGGTCTAAAAGTTCCGGGCTTGTGCTAAAAAAGGACACAATCGCCGCCGCGTCGTCCGGCGGTATATTCGCCGCGATAAGCCGATCAAAGTAATTCATTTCCTTCATCCCCTTTTATTTACATTTTCAGTGTAACAAAAAAAGACCCGCCGCATGGCCAAAGCAAGGCCAAACGACGGGCAAAAAGAAAAGCGCCGCCTGATTATTCAGACGGCGCTTTACTCCGGATGGAGTGCAATATGTTTTTTACGGTTCCGCGGCTGACGTACATTTCGGCGGCAATGTCCTCAATCTGCCAGCCTCTTTTGTAGTACAGTCTAAAAACCTTCCTTTCGCGGTCGGAGAGATACGGGCACGATTCCATGCGCCGCAGCTCCGACACAGTGTACCGGTATTTCATTTGATGCCCTCCGAGGGCGGTCAGCGTTCCAAACCTCCCGCCCGGTTATTTTTTGAGATACTGCGCGCTCGCGTACCCCGTCTTCCCGCTCTTGGTCTGGACGTAGTACCACACCGCGCCGCTCTCAACCTCTTTGCAGTAGTACCCGTACCACGTCACGGTCTGGCCTTTTGCAACAGTCTCCTGCACCGCGCCGTCAATGGGAAGTCTCCGCACGTTCAGCCCGGTTTTCGCGGTCACGGTCAGCTTCACGCCCGTCCCGCAGCCGGATTCCCGCTGCATCGGCTCGACACGGCTTTTCGTGGCCTTTTTCGTAAGGTAATTGCCCGTTCCGTCCTTGACCCAGATACCGAGTTTGCCGCGCACTTTACGTCCCTGCTCGTACAGTTTTGAGGGTGTCACGACCGCGGTCGAGCCGCCGCCGTCAAAGTTGACGGCGGTTTTGTAGCCAAGAGCGATAATGCCGGATGCAAGCTGCTCAAGCGTCACACCGCTTTTCGACGTCGCCCAGACGATGGCGCAGCGCTTGTCGTTCCATGCAAACGCGGTTCGCGCTCTCGATCCGGTCAGCCCGGCAGGGGCAATGTCAAACGCCTTTTTCCCGTCTCGAACGAGCATCGGATATGCCCCGAGCCAGTCTGCCGCGCCGACGTTGTTCATGTAGCTTAAGACCGGCGTTGTGCCCATCTTAAGCGCCACGCCGAGCGTCTGCGGCACGTACTGCGCTTTCCCGTTATAGACCACGCCGGAGGCCGGGGAGAATGTTTTCATGTTGAACAGCTCCGCGTTGCAGATCGCGTCCGGCGTCCTGCCGTTCCATGTCTTTCTCTGCGCCGCCGCCGTGACCGTCTCGCCCTTTCCCACCATGGGGATATAGCCGATGTGGTCGATGTTTTTCAGCGGCACGCTGTATTCTTCGATTTTCACCGCATCCTCCTTCCCAGCAATGGCGCAGGCGATGGCGCAGCAGATGCCGCCCACATTGCCGCGCCACAGCTCCATGTCGTCCGCGTCGTCCAAAAAGCAGATTTCCAAGAGATTCGCCTTAACGCCCGCCCGCGCCGCCGTGTTGATGACGGCCAGATTCCCCGACTTTACCGGCCGGCGCGTAAACCCGCACTTTGACACAGCGTCGAGGATCTTGTACTCATACCCCGATTTTTCGCCCGCAGACGGATAAAAAATTTCGACGCCGGTCGTTTTGCCGTCGCCGCTTAAATCGTTCGCGCCCGCGTTAAAATGCAGTTCGAGGACGTAGTCATACTCCCCAAAGTTCGCCCGCTTTTTAAGCTGCCCGTTCTGGTAGTCGTAGTACGCGTTTCGGGTGGGGTCGTACTGCTCGGCGGTCGCGTACATATTCAGTTCGTCACAGAGATAGTCCGACGCGATTCTTGTCTGCTCCGCCTCCTTGTACTGCACCCCGTCGATCTTCGCCACGGCTCCGGGATCTCCGGAGCCATGGCCAGCGATGATGAGGATTTTCATTCTTTCACCGCCTGCGTTCCGAAGTAGAACGCGATTACCGTCGTGAAGATCGTCATGAACTGCGTCTCGGAAAGTCTTCCAAGCGCCGCCAGTGCCGCAAAAACGCCGGTCAGCGTCAGCGTGACAAGGCTCTTGACGGTCAGCAGCTTTACGAGCCGGTCGATGAGCTTATTCATATAAGCGTCCCTCCTTCACGGCGATCACTTAAGGCCAAGGGCTTCCTTGGCGTACTGGATAAACGTCTCCTCAAGTTCGCCGGGGTGGTCGGTATATGTGGCCTTGCCGGTGACGGCGTCGATATAACCGATCTCATTCGCGAAGCCGTCCACGACCGTATATGTCAGTCCGTCCTTGGTGAGGGCAGTGCCCATAGTCAAGTCAGATCCCGTGGCCTTGTCAATGCGCGGCCACTCCGGATGCTTGGCAAATGCCTTGTTCTCAAAATAGACACTCTTGTACTCGTTTGCAATCGACATATTATTTCCTCCTTAATTCGCCCGTCTGAGGGGCAGTTTATTTACTTCCTGCATCACAACGTCCGCGTCGCCGTTCCCGCCGAGGCCGTTGTGGTAGCTGTCGTGCATGGCGTTCAGGATTCGCCTGTCGTCAAAGTCGATCTCTCCGGCTTCAATGTACTTCTGGCCGAGATAGCGGATGCGGTCAAGCATCACGATCTTTTGAGATTCGCACAAGGCTAAAATCTTCGCGTCGCGCGTTTTCTCGGCCTCCGCGCGCCTGTTTTCGTGCTTCTCTCGCCGTTTGAGCGCGGCGGCGGCAAAGGCGCACACAATAGATGCCGTCGCCGTAATCGCCGCGCAGATAATGTCTCCCATGGTCGGCTCCTTACAAGTGGATTGTTCCAAGCCCCCTTGCTTTTTCTTCACAATTCTGCTATATTTTAGCCAGATTGTGAAGTTTGACGCGGCGTCCCGTTTTGGGGCGTCGCGTCGCTTTTTACACCAACGTCCCGCCGTACTCACTCGGGACAAGCTCCGGCAGGCCGCAGTCGTTGATCAGCACGTCCGCGACCTGCGCTTTCAGTTTCTCCGGCACGTCGTCAAACGTCCACGCGACGCCGGTTTTGGGGTTCTTTGCCCCCATACAGATCTTGCTGGCATAGAGCATCGCCATCATTACATAGTCTCCTTTCAGTTTAATATATACACTTAACGCCAGATCGGCGAGAGTGTCACGCATAGACCACATCGGCCATTTCGAGGATGCAATCCTCAAGGAAGGTATGGTGCTCGGATTGGAGTTTGAGCTGGGCTTTGAGCTTGGTGTTCTCATCCGCCAAAGCTTTCATCGGATCGACGAACTCCTGCATTTCCGGCGGTTCTTCCGGCTCTACTCGGTAGCCAGTGTTTTCGGCGTAGAGCATTGCGAAAGCGCGGTCGGCAACGATGGTGTTGATAAGGTTGTCGCCGTCATATACGTTGTATCTCATAAGTTACGCTCCTTTTACATAAACGATGTAGCAGCCGCCGTTGCCGCCGCTTAGATTACCAACGTTGACTCTATACGCGTCCCCCGGATCAATGCCGCCTCCGCTTCCGCCCCAGACGTACGACATAGTACCGCTCGAGGCACCTCCCGCGTTACCACCATTTGCAAATAGGCCGCCGCCGCCGCCAGCGCCAGCAATGCCGCCGGAACCGCCGTCACCGCCGTAGTTTCCGCCGCCGCCACCTCCGCTATAATCACTGCTAACGAACACATTCCCGCCGTTGCCGCCGTAGCCACCACCACCTGCACCAGACGCGTACGTCCACGAGTTGTTGTTAGGAAGTAGATTTACTATGCTACCACCATTGCCGCCGTAGCCACCACCACCTGCGCAACCAGCGATATTCCCGGAGGTATCCAACATAGATATGCCTTTTGCTCCAAGGGTATTAAACGGCCTAAGCAATGTTTCGGAAACAGGAACATTATGGATTTGAGTACCATCCGTAGCAGGAGTGTTCTTGGAGCTTGTTACATTGGAGCCGACGCCAGATGCGCCATCTCCGCCATACGTACCGCCCTTGCCACCGGGATGGTAATAACTACCGCCTCCGCCTCCGCCATAAGTACCTCCGTCACCACCAGTAACAGTGTCGCCGCTACCAGCCGACCCGACGCCTCCGCCTCCGCCATAAGTACCTCCGTCACCGCCCGCCCCGGCGCCATAGTATCCTGACGTGAAATAACCCCCACCGCCGCCGGAGCCACCGCTACCACCAGCGCCAACAACATATTTACCGGAAAAATAACCTGAACTCTTGCCTCCGCTACCGCCTGCGGCAGAAAGCATACTCCCAAATGTAGTTGTACCACCGGTTGCGCCTGTTGTCTGGCTATCGCTTGATCCGTTTGCACTACGGCCTCCTGCTCCACATACGATTGGTACGTTTGTACCCTGGGGAATCTCGAAGGTGCCAACTGCAACGTGTCCGCCGCCGCCGCCGCCACCGTAATTTACGTTACTCCCATAGCTGTATGTAGCGCCGCCACCACCGCCGACCGCATACACCTTAAACTTCTGGCCGACCGCTTTCGGTGCAGTCCAATTACAGCTGTTTGTGATTTTCTCAATAACGAGTGAATCAACAGACGCTTTCGACGCGATTGCCGCAAACGCCTCATCCACCGTCGGGTCTCCCGTCAGCCCGAGTGCAGTTGCGGTGGTGTCCTTGAGTAAGGTGTCCTTGTTGAGCGGCGTGCCTTCCTGCGTCGGCTGGTCGGCGCGAACCATGTCGTATGTGTTGGTCTGCCCGGAGACGGGCGTCAGTTTTACTCGCCCCGGAAAACGTGGAACTCTGTCTTTCATATGCTAACCTCCTAAACTTCCCCGGAGTACAGCTCTCCGGCGTAGTACCATGCCGCCATCATGTTTGTGATGAGCGCGTCGACGTCGAGCAGGATTCGCTCGATGTCGTTCGCTTCGGCATAGGTGAGTTTTTCCATGTCTGCCGGTGTTTCCGGCGTGTCTGCGTACACCGCAAGGGCTGCGCGGATTGTCGCCACATCGGCGAGATACGTGGTAAGCTGCGCGGGTGTTGGGATGTCCGTCACCGTCCAGTCGATTTTCGGCGCGACTGTGACGGAATACCCATGCGTGTTAAGTCTCCCCGCGACGTAGTTCACCGCAGAGCCGACGCGGTTTAAGTCCGTCGCGTTGTAAGCGCCTTTCAGCCCCGCGTTCCACTCCGTTTTCTCGTCGTCGGTCATGCCCACATAGCCTTTTTGGGCGAGCGACGCGACGCGGTCAACGTCTGCTTGCGTCCTGTCGGTAATGAGCTTCAACAGGCCGTAGTACATCGTAAATTCGTAATTCGTACTCGTTCCGGCGCTGTTGATGGCGGTAAGGGCGACGAGGTACGTGTCGTCGCTTGCCCTGTCCGCGATTGCCTGCCATGCCGCACCTACCAGCGTCCATGTGTACGCCTTGCCGTTTACCGTACCCGAGACATACACAATATCGGACGGGAGGGAGACGGTGATCTCCTGCGTGCTCATTCGATCGTGACCGAGATGACCATCGTTTTACCCGCGTCGACCGGGTTCGGCGTGATCGTCGCCGATTTGATAACGGGGACGGATGTATCAAGCGTGACCGTGCGCGTGACCGTGGACACCTTGCCCGCCGCGTCCGTCGCGGTGACAACGATGGTGTTCGAGCCTTCGGTGAGCGTGACGGCCTTGGTAAACGCGCCGCCCGTGCCGACCGTGACCGCGCCCTGATCGACGCCGTTGAGTTTGACCTTGATCGTGACCGGCGACGAGGTCGCGTCGTTCGTCGTACCAGCGACCGTGAGGGAAGCGTTATTTGTGATGAGGTTGTCCACCGGAGCCGTGATGTTGAGCGTCGGCGGCACGGTGTCGACCGTGTACGTCGTGGATTTCTGATTTGCGCTGTTGCCGTCGTGGTCTTTGCAGTCGACCGTGACGGTGTGAGAGCCGTCGCTAAGAGCGGAAGCGGGCGTGTACGTCACGCTGTAGCCGTTTGTGATTGCAGTGTTGGTCAGCGTCGCCGCTGCGACCGCTGTGCCGTCGAGCTTGACGACAAGCGACGTCAGATCAACGCCGGAGCCTTCGGACTCGTCCGTGATGGTAAAGACGGCCGGCTGCTTGTTGTTCGACACATACGCCCCAGACGACGGGGAGACGATCGTGATGACCGGAGCGACGCGCTCCTTGACGTAGAGCTTTAAGCCGGATACCGTCGACGCATCGGCCGACGCGGTCGTACCTGCCGTGTTGGTGGCCTCGACCTTGACGTTGTAATACCCGCCGCTCTGGTTATAAGACGTTTTGCCGGGCGCTGTGATCGACGCCTCGTACTTGCCTGTTGACGCGTTGAGCGTCAGGGTATGCCATGTGCCATTAACTTGTGCGCGGACTGTTTTGATTGCCATATTTACACCTCGCCAGCGTAGAGGTCGCCGGAGTAGTAATAGTCCGGCTCAAGGATCTTGACCGTCTCCGTGACCTCTACGGATAATTTAGTTGTGCTGTTGATGTTGATCGGATTCGGGGCAAAAGCCGCCGATGTGATCTCAAAAATCTTAACGGCGAAGCCCTCGCTTGTTTTGGCCGAGAGCGTCGTCGGGTCGCTGTCGCCCTCGGAATTGTAGGCGACGAGCTTGTATGTGTATATGTTGTTCGGCTCGACGTTTGAGTCCGTGTACGTCGTGCCGGTTTGCGTGGAGATAAGCGTCCCGTCCCTGTACAGCTTGTAACCCGTACACTCGACCGCGCCCCACGCAAGGGAAAGGCTAAAATAGTCCTTCGCCGTCTGCCGGAAGTTGGCCGGTGTGTCGGGTACTTGCTTGTACAGCTCAAGGCATGTGATGCGCGCGTAGCCGTCGCCGGAGTGGCCGGTTTCAGCCGCCCCGCCGGGCGCGGTAAACGACGTGTTGCCCGCCTTGGTGCTGGCGTTTGTCAGATAATACGCCGAGCCGAGCAGGTAGCCGCTCGGCGCGTTTTTGCCTGTCCAGACAAAGCCCGAACCGCCACCGCCGCCGCGGTCGTCATCGCCGGAGCCGTCCGGGTATGCACCGGAGCCGCCGTACCAACCGCCGCCACCGGCACCGCCGTAGCCGCTTGCGTAGTACACGCCGTTTCCGCCAAAGCCAAACCCGGCGTAGCAATCCGTGCTGCTTGACGTCCCGGTCGGCTGTGTCGTGGTCGACCACGTGTTTCCGGTCTGCGTGCCGCCGTAGCCGCCGGAGCCGTAGCTTTGCGTCGCAGTACCGCCCGTCTCGCCGCCGCCGTACATGCCGTTTTTGTTCGGCGCGCCGTCCGAGCCGCCGCCGCCTGCCACGATGACGCGGGCATACAAGCTGTCCGTGCCGACGCGTATATCCGTCGCGCCGCCGCCGCCGTTGTACGTCGCCCGCTTGCCGCCGCCGTTGAAGCCGCCGTTGGTTTTTCCCGTGTTGCCGGAGCCGCCGACGTAGACATACAGGGTGGTTTGCTTTTCAAGCGAGATTTCGCCGACGCTGTACCCGCCGAGGCCGCCGTAGGACGAGCTGCTGCGATAGCCGCCCTGCGCGCCCCAGCATTCCAGTTTGTAGCGGCCGGGCTTGAGGGTAACGGTTTGCTTTGCTCCGGTGTAGGCGTAGTTTGTTACAGTGCTCATTCGTTACGCACCTGCCAGCGTCAGGCTTGCAGCGACGGTGTTTGACAGCGTGATCTCCATCTTGGCGATATTGCCCGTCACGGTCGTGCCCCACGGAGTGGGGGCGGTGACACAATCGCCTAAAATCTCGCCGCTTAGCACGATCTTCGCGTTAGCCTGATCTCGTTTCGCGTAGTAATCGTAGACGCGCTGCGCGACGGCCTGCCCGATGGACGGGGAGACGAGCGTCGCGTCCGTCACCTTTTTCTCGTTCGACTTCGTGTTCGCCGTGACGTTTGGGTTTGTCACGGTATAGACTGTCTGCGTGTCGGCGTACTTTTTACCGCCGATCTCAACGCCGCCGTTTGCGTCCTCGGCGTAGGAATGTGCGGTAACAGATACCGACGTGACAAGTGCGTCCGTCGTGACCGTCGCGCCTTGGTAGGTTCTGCCCTCGCTGATGACCTCGGCCGTGTCGTCGAGGGTAAAGACGCGGATTTTGTACCCGCCGTCCGTCGCCGCGCACACGCCCCACGCGAAAAGCACTTGCTGCAAAGCCGCCCGCTTCGTCGTGGCTTGAATAATGCCGGAGAGATTCACGTCCGCGACCGTCCCAAAGTCGATTTCAAAGTCGCTGCCGACGATCTCCGTAAACAGAGCTTTTGCGGATTTATCGGCGTAAACACCGCCCGCAAAAGCCGCGTCGTCCAGAACGCCGAGCGAGTCCTTGCAGTCGATTTTGTACACGCTTGTCGACGATCTCGCGGACTGGTTGATGTAGTAAACCCCGATAAGGTGGCTGTCCGTCCACGCCTCGACCGGCTGCTTTTCCTGAAACAGATAAGCGACATTCGCCCGGTTGTCCAGCGTCCACGTCATGGTGGAGGTCGGCAGCTCGACGGTCACAGGGTGCATCTCCTGCACGATCTGCACGTTGCGCAGCTCCTCCATACCAAACTCACGGATGACGCCGAAGACGATGCCTGTCAGCCTCGCATACCGCCGCGGCAGCCACGTTTTTTTGATCGTCAGGACAATTTTGTCAAAGGCGACGACGGTCTGCTCGCAGAACTGAATATCGGACGTCACAGCAAAATCTTTACTTGTCTTGAGCGTCGTTCCCTGATACCACGCGATATTGACAAGCGACGGTCGGCCGGGGAAATCGGACATAAGCGTCACGCCGACGGAGGAATACGCCTGTGGAAAGGTGATCGTGATGACGGGCGCGTTTTCAAACGCGCAATCTGCGCCGGAAATAGCCGACGACCAGAAGGAAACCGTCTGGTCGTTGTGGACGTCACGAGAGCCGTCCAAAGACCACTGGTTTAGCTCCAGCGTTGCAAGCGCCGCCGTGGTGCCGTCGCCGACCAGCTCGGCGGGGGAGGAAAACCCATTTTCCGAGCTGGTGGCGACGGTCGCGTTGTCCGCGGCTCCCGGTGCAATATCTTTGTAGACGATTTTCGATGTGCTCATGGCTTCACCTGTGCGTCCATGGGGACAAAATTGATCTCAATCTCGTCCCACACGTTTGTGCCGTCCGCCGCGCTGCGGAGCGAGCGCGTGCCACTTGTGTAATATGCCTGATACGACAGCGACGTTTGCCCGTCCGCAGCTTCGAGGTTGACGTAGTCGTCGACGCTGTGCGCGATAAGGTAGTCCCATAGCGCGTCAAAGTCTGCGTTGCTCTTTCCGTTGAAAAACGTGATCTTGTGCCCGATGTACGTTCCGATGACGTCGCGGATCATCCGGCCAGACATGACGCGCCCGGCGTTGGAGCCGTCGAGGACGTTGAAGGTTTCCTCGATGTCCGAGATGGCAACGGTGACGTCGAACGACTGCCCGTTGATTTTACAGTAATTCATCCGTCACCCCTCCACCAGATTCACGCCGATGCGGCTTGTCTCGGCTTTGTTAAGCTTGTACACGATGCGGCCGAGCACCTGTCCGTCAAGGACGAGCTGCGCTTCGGTCTGATTCCCGTACCCGCTCTCGGAAAGCGCCTGCTTAAACGCCTGCACCATCGTGGAGAGCGGCGTCTCGATGTTCGTCCCGCTCTTTTGGTCGCCAAGCACGGCGAGAAATTCTCGGTTTGGCGGGATAACGGCGCCCTGTGCAAGGCGAGGAAGCGTTACGTTGCCCCAGTCCGCCGTGGGGATATTGACGCCGGGAATGTAGTTAAGCAGCCCGGTTACGCTGTTTACAAGGCTTGCGACGCCTCGCAAAATAAAGTTGATGCCGCTTTCAAGCGCGCCAATAAAGCCGTTAAGCATGTCCTTTGCTTTTTCTTTCCAAAAGTCTGCTGTAAACACCTTGGCAATATGTGCATTCCAAAATGCCTTGATCGCCGTCCACGCGCCGCGAATCTTATCAAGGATAAGGTTCCAGTTTGGTGCAATCGCTGTTGCAAGTGTAGCGCCCCCGATCCCGAGAAGCCCGAGGCCAAGCGGTATGTTTGCACCAGAAAAAAGGAGGATTGCGCCAAGCGCAAGAAATGCAATGCTTAACATAGCGGTAACAGCGCCGACAGGGCCTTGTAAAATATTTTTTACGGTCTGCCAATTTGCTGCGATATTAGACGCGAGTCCAATCGCCCCGCCCGCAAAAAGGGCAAGACCAAGCGGTATGTTTGCACCAGAAAAAAGGAGAACCGCGCCTGTAACAAGTATTGCCACACTAAAAAGCGACATGATTTGTGAAACAGGGCCTTTAAGCTTGCTTAGCGCCGTCCCCCACCGTGGAGCAACTGCGGAAGTACCTGATATGCCGATAAGAATGAGCGCAAGGCCGATTGGGATGCTTGCTCCCGAAAAAAGTAAGATTGCGCCGATAACAAGAGATGCGATCGAGAGCGCCGTAGCCACCGCCGTAATCGCGCCGCCAAGAGCATTTTCAATCGCGTCCCATCGCGCTGCAACAGGTGCTGCTAAAAGCGATGCGCCGCCGATCATAAGCCCAATGCCAAGTGGGATGTTTGCGCCTGAAAACGCAAGGATTGCGCCGATTGCAAGAAGGGATATGCCAAGCACGCCCATGATGTCACCGATTTTCCCCTCAAGCACCGTTTTTAGATATTCCCAATTCTCGCTCACCGCGCTCCACACCATCAGGCCGCCGATTGCCATCATCCCAATACCAAGTGGGATATTTGCGCCGGAAAATGCAAGGATCGCGCCGAGCGCAACGAGGCCAGCACCGACAAAAAGCCCGACGATTGCACCAATCTGGTCAGAGATCATACCCGTAAAGTCCGGCTTTGTCCCGGATGCGCCGCCTCCGCCCCCAGAATCCTTGTCTCCGATCTGGTTGATCTCGTCGAAGGCCGCGAGATATTTTCCGGATTTTTTCGCCGCACTGCCAACGCCGGAAAGCGCTTGCTGCTCGTCATATAGGTTTTTGGCCGACTCGGCATACGCGCCAACGGAAGAGCCAAGGATCTTTGCGACAAGCTGTGTAATTGCGTTGATGACCTGCGTGATGACGTTTACCAGCGTGGTAAACGCGGGTATTACGACCTGCAAAAGCGGTTGCGCCAGCGTCCGAAGCGCGCCTTTTAGCTTTGCGATGGATTGCATCGCTTCTCCATTTGTCTGGATTGCCTGCCAGACGTATTCACGGACGTTCCGCAGCGCTTTTGTGATGAGCGTAAAGACAAAAACGCGCTTTGCAAGCCCAGAAATCCGCTTTGCAAGTTTGTTAAAACGTTTTTCCGCTTCTTTCCCTGCGTCAGATAGCCTTTCTGTCTCTGCCGCCGCGTCAGCAACACCGCCGCTGGTTCCATCGGCCTCCGACCGCGCGCCAGCAAGCCGCGCCGCGTACTCTCCCGCGCTTTGCTCGGTCGCGGCAAGGGAACGCTCTCCGCGCGAAATTGAGATTTCGAGCCGTTCGGACTCTTTCGCCGCGGCGTCAAATTGCGCTTGTAGCTGTGAGACCTCTTGGCTTTGCTTGTAAAGAGCGCCACTATCTGCTCCGGCCGAATTAAGCTCTTCAAGTTTTGCTTTTGCGTCGTCAAGCTGCCACCCGATTTCTGACAGCTCCTGTGAGAGCGCGGATTTTTTGCTCTTTTTCTTGCTTAGCGCGTCGTTTAGTTTTTGAGCCTCGGCTTTTAGCTCGCTAAGCTTCTGCTCTGCATCTTTATCATCGGCGTCGATCTGGATGACGACCGACCCGTCAAATCCTGCCATGTAATCACCTACCCGTTGCAAGTATGCGAATGTTGGTGTATGATGAGATATACACCAACGTATTGGAGGGGGAGAAAATGAAAACCATTAAATGCGAATCATGCGGCGCTGAGCTTGATAAAATCGTTCAGACGTGTCCAAACTGCGGCGCTCCGCTAAAAGCCGGGCGTAACCTAGTCGAATGCCGCGCTTGCGGCGAGTATGTCGCAAAGGACGCAAAAAAATGTCCAAACTGTGGCGCGAAGCACCCGAATAAGTCTCACCACACTGCAACCACCATCTGCTCGGTGATCGTCGTTATAACGGTGATCCTTATCGCAGTCGTCGCTTTTAGTGGCGGCTCCGGTTCAAGTGAGGGAGCTTCGCAAGGCAGCGGCACAAGTTCAGCAGATAAGCAAACGCCGGAGTATGTTACAGTTGACGCAACCGGTCTTTGGGACGCATACGTCAAAAACGAGGTAAACGCCGACAACCTTTATAAAAGTAAGCTCGTCGCCGTCACCGGCGTTGTAACAAACATAGGGAAAGATGTTATAACGGACGCGCCGTGTGTTTCACTTGAAAGCGGAAGTGATTTCGGCCTTTATCCGATCCAGTGCTTTTTCCCCAAAAACGGAAGCGACACGGAGCAGATCGCCGCACTGTCTGACGGTGACACCGTCACGATTTACGGGAGATGCACCGGGAAATCGGTATTTTACGTGCAGCTTTCCGATTGCAGCCTTTCCGCCGAATAAGCCTTGCCGCCCCGATCTGGGGCGGCTTTTTCACACCCACTTGCCGACAGCTTCGTTTTCCGCCGCCGTATACGTCCGCTTAAAATCGACGAGCTTTCGGTTCTGCTGGTAAAATTCACGTTCGGCAGCGTCCAGCTTCTTTCCTTTCAGCTTCTTCCTCCGGATGCCGACCACCTGCGCAAATGTGCAGTCTCCGATTTCCTGATACGCCGCGAGAAAGGTATACCAATGAAGATATTTCATCGCGCGAATCTCTTCCCCGAGGATGCGGTTCACAGGCGCGACGATGAGCGGGAAATCCTGCTGCCAGTCCATTAGTTTGGGCTGTCGCTTTGCGTTTTCTTCCGTCTCGCCGCCATTAATAAACGAGGTGCACTGTTTCAGCGCCTCGGTGTAATCTTCGGATGGCATATCCAAAAAATCCGGGTAAAAGCAATCAAGCGTTTCCAGCGCCTTGTTTTCGTTGTCAAGCTCCGGGTCGGAAAGCGCAGAAATAATATCAAGCACGACCCGATAATCGGAGCGGATCGCATATTCCCGCCCGTTGACGGTTACGCTCGTCGGCAGCTCGTATGTCATTTGTGATACTTGGCGGAATACTTACGGATCCGCGGAGACTGCGCTTTCTGCTCTCGCGCGAACGCGCTGTCTGTCTCGTCCATCACCGCAAGCATAAGGTTCGCCCACACCGGAAGCCCGTCCGCAAGCGCGTAGACGTTCATATCGCCAAAGAGCGGAGTGCAAACGTCCTGCTCGAACGTCTCATTGATGATGTCTCTCATTTCCGCGTCGAGTTTGCGAGCCGTCGTGAAAATTTCGCGCGTGCCCTTGTTTTTCTCGGCCTCGGCTTTGTAGTCCTCCTGCTTTTTGTCGAGCGTGTCAAAAGCAGTAAAAAGCCGTTCGACAAACGTGCTGTCTGTAGGGTTAAAACTGACCTCGCACGCACCGTTAAGGTTATACGTGACTACGCCAGTATCAAATTTAAGGTCTTTCATGCGGTTCCCTCCAAAAAAATCAGGGCGGCTATGCCGCCCTTTTTTAGCCTGCCGTAAACGTCACGGTGCCGCCGGAAACGGACGCCGTACCAGTGACGCGAGTGCCGCCGTATGTGACGTCAATCGGCATACCGATATTGCCGCCGCCCTCACCGCCAAGGCCGGACGGCTTGACAGAGCACGCCGAATACCGCTCGGCAAAAACAGCCGTGTTTTCCGTACCTGCGTACAGGTGGACAATCAGCATATCGAGGTTTGCCAGCGCCTGTGCGTTCTGGTCTTTGATGGCGAGGTTCCAGATTTTTTCCTGCGCCTTATCGTCAGAATCAAGCTCGCACGGGTCAAACGTCTGCGTGATAGTCGGCTTTTTAAGCGTGGTATAGGTGTTGCCGAAGATGTCCTGCTTGGACTCCTCGCCCCAGTCAAGCTCTTCGCTCGAATCCTCGACACGCTTGCCAATCGGCGACCACACCGGCTCCGAAGACGAGCCCGTGTTAAGGTACGCGACAAGCAGCTCGCGCGCTACGGTCTGGCCAGCGGTCGTGTTAAAGGTAAGATCAGCCATTTTATATCACCTCATATGTCAGTTTTAGTGTAATTAGATAATCTTCATAGCCGTCATTGTACGGCTGCAACAGCGCAGCCTGCGTTGTCGGCTCAACTTTGATTGCGTTTACGCCATCCCCCAAAGATGGCCGGTTTTCGAGCGCCCAATCTCCGAATCTATTGAGCATTGCAACCGCCTTTAGTCTCCTATCATTGGAGTTCCCTGGCTTGATGCGGTAGACAATCTGGAAATTGTACTCGGCTTTGTGCCCGCCGAGGATGTAGCGCTTGGAGATAAACGATCCCGGAATTGTCATTAGTTTCATTGCGGTTTCGTCTCCGGTTGCCGGGTCGATGAGAATGTGCTCGTACAGGATAACCGCGACAGGCTTTTCCGGAAATTGATTCGCCCACGTCAAGACCTTCCTGGCAATGTCGTCGACTTCGGCCTGAGGAACAAGCTGCCTTGTCTGCTCGTTATTCGCCATCGTTCATAACCTCCTCGGCCACCCTTAGCCACTTTTTCAGATTCTCGGCCTTTGACGCCTCAAACCAATGTGACTGTGCTCGAGGGTGTGCCGCCGTGCTGATATTTAGGTCGCGGTTTGTCGGAACGAGCTTTGACCCAAACGGGAACCGGATAACCTCGTTCCCGTTTTTATCGACGTAGTGCCTCGGCCCTTTCCCGGTCGTCGCGTCTACCATGACTTTCCCGTAGTACAAATACCTTGCATACGGCCCCTCGTAGACGATCTGATTTCCGATGACGCGCGTTCGGGCGACCTGCGAGCCGGTGTCCATCGGGACAAACGGAACAGTGTCTTTCATCGCCGTTTCCGCGACGGCGTGCTCCGCAAGCTCCTTGCGGTTGCGGATGATCTCGCGCGTATAGTCAACGTCGAATTTCACCTTGAAAGTCAGCATCACACGCCACCGACTTCCCAGTGCGCCATGTCGCCGCCGACATCTTTCTCGTCGACCTTGGACACGTCGTACACGCCGTCGTAGTACGCCTCGACCTTCTGCGACGTCCAATCCGGATGCACCGCCTCGCCCTTTACGAAAAAGGTGCTTCGGTTTGCTGTCAGCGTCCAGAGGCCGCTTTTATCGTCAGCGCGCCAGAACTCGACGGGGCCAACGTACTTTTTCACCGCTCCGGTCATGCCGTCCGTGGCCTGTACGTCCATCGGGATATACAGGTTTACCGCGTCCGCGCCCTCCAAGCCGCTTTTTGTGACGTTGGAGCCCTTGGCCGCGTCGAGGTAAACGCCGTGCAGGACGGTAATAAAATTGCGCAGCACCGGTTCAAAACCGGTGTCTGCGCTTTCTGCCGTCTCGGTGTTATAGACGGTCACAACATGGGGAAACATCGTCTCCACACGCGCACCCCCTCCCGCGGTAAAGCAGACCGGTCGTCAGGAGATACCGGCTTGCGACCAGATACAGCCCTTTTTCGATCTTAGCCGCCGTCGAGAGCGCGCCGGAGGCAGTGTCCGCGCCGCTCCTGTATGTCCTTGACCAGCTCCCCACTGTCTGGCTTTGCAGCTCGGAGCCTTGCATCGCGTCAAGGCTTTTTGACGCCGCCTCCTGCGCCTTCTCGACGCCGGAATAGGCGTCGATCAGAGCGCAGCACGCCATTTTCACGGCGTCGAGGTCGGCGTTTTTCACTGCTTTGCCAAGGGTGATGTAGTCAAGGTAGGAGCTGGCCCGGACGGACAGGCGGTTGAAATCAGACTCCGGAGTCTGCCCGTAATATGTCCCGACATAGTAGTCGTATGTTACATATACCATCGGGTCAGCCCCCGCCCGTTACGCGCCGACCGTGACAGTCGCAGTGCCGGTCTTAGAGCTATCCTGCTTCGAGGTCGCCGTGACAGTGATAGACGAGCCGGTCTCGTTGGACGCGACGGTCAGAACGCCGTCCTCGGAAATGCTCGACTTCGCGCCGCTCTGCGTCCACGTCACCGCATCAGAGACGATGCCCGTACCAGCGACGGACGCCGAGAACGTCTGCTTCGCACCCTTTGCAACGGTCGCGGTCGCAGGCTTGACGGTGACGGTCGAGACCGTGCCGCCCTTGCCGTAAACGGAGAACGGGAACGGGTTCTCGATTTCGGCGTTGTAAGCGTTGATCGGGTTCGCGATCTCCCAGCCGAGGCGCATAACCGCACGGAGCGCGACCATGTCGTTCTGCATGAGGTTGTAGATGATTGCCTTGGTGCTGGGGTCCTGAATGACGCCCTCGGTGAAAATCTTGAACGTCATGCCCTGCCGGATGGAATAGACAAGCTGCGACCAGTCGCCGACGATCATCTGCGCCCGCGTCGGGTCAAACGCGCCGTTCATCGGGAAATACATGTCCATGCCGTCAAGGCCGTAGCGGGTCGCGCCCTGCATATCGGACTTAAAAATCGGCTGACCGGTCGTATCCTTCAGGCCGCGGAGCTTGCCGCGCATCTGGATCGCAGACATAACGCCGTTCGGGTTGAAGCCGTCAAGCTCGACCTTGGAGATCAGGCCGCCCTCGCCCATAATGTCAGTGTAGACGTCGGAAGTGGTCGGGACGCCGTTTCCAGCAGCAATCGCAGACGGAACGACGCCGTCGCGCCACGTGCTCGGCTTGTTGGTGCCAAAGAGGATCGCGGCGTCGATGGCCTTGCCGAAAGCCTCGTTCAGGCGCGGGCGGACTTCGCCCCAAATGTCATAGTCGGCATCGTCAAGCGCGGCCTCCGGGATGGGGACGATGACGGCGATTTCCTCGGCGTAGATTTTCTTTTTGTCCCACGCCATCTTCGTGGTCTGCTTCCAAGCATCGCCAGCGCCGGACTCGGTCGCCTCACCGTTGACAAAGTACGCGGACGGCAGGGCGTCAAGGACGTTGATCACCTGCGTCTTGGCCGACATATTCGCCAGACGGCGGCCCATACGGAGGACAGCCGACTCGGCGATAGCGCCCTGCATGATTTCACGGGTTACGGGTTCCGGGATAAGCCCGGAGAGTGCGTTGCGGTCAATAGTAGCCATTTAGTTACTTCCTTTCTTATTTGAGTGCGCCGCGGATGATACTGTTCATCGCGGCATTGACGGTTTCGGTTTTACCGCCGTCTCCGGCGGGAGCTGCCCAGTCAAACGTGACCTTTTTTCGGCTTGCTGCGAGCTGGTCGACGGCGGCCTCAAAGGTGGTCTTGTCGTCTACCAGCTTTGCGGCTTTGTACGCGATAAACTCCGCGTCCTCGCCAGTCAAGCCCTTGGACAGCACATACTTGTCACGCTTGAGCTGCTCAAGCTCTGCCTGCGCAGCCGTCAGTGCGGTTTTACTTTCCGAGAGTTCTTTATCTCGCTTAGCCTGCCGCTCCTGCTCGGTCTGCTGGCCGTCTTTCCACGTTCTGTACGCGGTCAGCTCTTCTTCACTGGGCATTCCCTTCATCGCCTTTGCAAGGCGCTTGCCAATCATGGCATCCACTTCCTCCTGCGTGAAGGTCTTCGCAGGGGACGGCTCCGGCACGGGGGCCGGGTTCGGGTTGTTGATAGGTTCGCTCATTTTTTTACCTCCGTTTTTTGTCAGGGCCGTCGCCCTGCGGTTTAACGCCTCTCGGCGATATAGCAAAAGGGCCAACCGCCGAAGCGGTCAGCCCTTTTTATAAACTTCCATCCGCGCACGCTGCTCCGGCAGCTTCGCGGCTTTGCTAAAGTCTTTGTACTTCTGCGTCAGCCGTCGAGCTTTGATGCTCGCGGCCTGTGCGTCGCCTTTAAGCCCAGCCTTCTCAAACGCGATTGCACGGCGCTTTTGCTTGCGGATGCTGTTTTCCATCCTGCGCTGCATCTGCGTCGCCTCGTATGCGGTATAGTGCTTGCCGTCATACGTCACGTCGTGGCCGTCGTCGATGTGGGATAGCTCCTCGTCAGTGTAGGTGCGCTCGGAGACGCCGGGGATAAACGGGAATCTCCGGTGGCGGCAGTTGACTCCTTCAAGGCCGTCGACCTCGCCGAGGCCGCATACCTCGTAAATGCTCGGGTAAATGTCCCCGGCGCGTTCGCTGTACACTTTGCCCTGCCAGTCCTTGTGAGACGACCACGGAGACGGCCCCGGCTTGTCACGCGCGCCTGAGTGCGCGGAAACCTCGAAATAGTGCGTGCCGAGGTATTCGGCGGATTGCACGGTGTACTTGTCGCATATCTGCGACACGCCCGTCATAACCGCACGCCTCACAGCGGCGTCGACCTGCTCCGTCCTGCCGCTCTCGTATGAGACGACGCGCAGCCCGCTGTCGGCGAGCTGCCGCACCGCGGAGGAAATCGCTTGATTGTACCCCGTCGTGCCGCTCTCGATTTGCAGCACGGCGTTGTCCAGCGCCCACTGGTACGCTTTCGCCGGGGCGAGCGTCGTGCGCCCGCCGTCCACCACAAACGCCATGGATCGCGTGAGATTGCGATATTCTCCCAATGTCTGACGGCGGATCGCGTCAATTTCCGCCTCTCCGACGAGAAATTCCGGCTGCGTGAGCCCTGCGAAATCAATCAGACCTGTGTAGTACGCTTGATTCCTCGCTACAATGTCCGAAATCAGCTCGTCGAGCTTTTTCTCCCCGATTCCGGTCGCCTGCTGGATGGCCTTTTTTATCTCGTCAAGGTCGACGCCCTGTGCGCGTAATGCGCGAATATGCTGCACAGTCACCTCGTTAAGCTGTTCTGCCAGATCAAGGCGCGAGCAAATGCCGGATAGGAGCGTCAGCTCGAGGCTGCGGAAAAGCTCGGCGAGTTCTTCCGGGAGCGAGTCAAGCAGTTTCGGTTGAAACGGATACTTCATTGACTTTCCTCCGTTTCACAATATCGTCATAGTGCGGCTTTATCCGTATCACGTTCCAGTCGCATTCCTGCGGGACACGGCCGTAGAATATTACCCATTCAGGAGATAGCCGCTTCATCATTTCCTCGTACCCGCGCAAAAAAAGCCGCTTGCTTTCCTTGTTTCGCTGCGTTCCGACCGAAGACACGGCGACGATTCCGCCAACCGGTTCCCCATCGAAGCACCAGTCGTAGCTTGATTCGTCGCTCCACGAGATTGTCGGGTAAACTGTCATCCCGTGGAGCTGCCAGTACGCCGCCAGCCAGTGCTTACGGTAATGGTTGTATATCTGCATCGCCAGCGGCATATCCGTGTAGGTGGAAAAGTCCGGCGCGCACACCGCAGCAAACTGTGACAGTTTTGGAATGTACTTGTCCGGCGTGTTCCAATACCGAACGAATTGATAGTCGTCCACGAAGAAATGAACGATTTTGCTTTCCGGGTTCTTTGCCTTGTAGTGGTAGTTCACGGGTATTAATTCACCTTGTGGGTACACCTTTACCGGCTCGATCTGTGGAATGCCGTATTTCCCCACGCCCGGAAACATGAACTTGTCCAGATTCTCAAAGTTTAGCATACAGCCTCCAGCAAACAAAAAATGCCGTAAGGTGCAGAAATGAATCTTGCGGCATAGCAAGCACCCGGATTTGCACCGGGACCACGGCAAACACCGGTTCTCCTCGTCTTAAACTATCACTTGCTATGCCTAAGGAGCGTTTTATATTGGCTTCCGTATCGGTTCCCGTAAACACTCACGCCACCGCTTGCACCGCGTCCACCCATTATTTTCTTCTCTTGCTCCCGCGTCTGCTTGCCGTTGTTTTTCTTTGCATCCGTCGTTCCCCGCCCATTTGGGCGTCCATCATGTTTAGAAACGCATTTGTTGCAGCCCGATCCACTCTGTACGCTTTTTGTTTTTCGCCATATTCCTTTTGTGAATATGTTTTTACGTCATATCCCAAATTTTTGGCGTTTTGAATCACTTGCTGTGCAGACAGTTGTACACGCTCGCCATTTTCCTTGTACACAACGCCTTTTCTTACAACAAAGTCGCTTTTTGCGCCGCCCATATCAATATTAAACGCAACTATTCTTCTGGAAGATACTGTTCCGGCTCCACCTCTGCCGCCCATTACTCCACCTCCTTCTGTTCTTCGTCCGTCATGCCCTCGGCCTTTGGAAGCGCGGCCTTGGCCGTCTCCTCGTCCTCGTTCATCCACTTTGCACGAAATTCCCAGTCGTTCATGATGCCCGCTTGCAGCATCTGCATATCGCGTGAGAAGTTCGTCGTGTCGTCCTCGATGATCGAGTCGTCGAAGTCGATGGAGATTTCAACATTTTCGTCGAGGCCGAGCCCCATCGCTGCATTGCCAAGACGGAGGATGACCCGGCAAAGCTCGTCGAGCACTTGCTCGAGGATGATTTCATGCTTTTTGATCGTCCGGAAGAGCGTGGAGTTTTCGGAGATGACCTGCGTCGCCGTCGCCACGCTGCCGCCGTCAAAGCGGTAATACGTCTCGCCGAAACCGCACTTGCTAGATAGGATATTAAGCTGGTCCTGAATGCCCGTGTTGTGCTCGGCCGTGCGCAGCGCCATGTCGATGGGTGTAATCACCGCGCTGTCGCTGACGTCCTCCGGCAGGACGTAGAACACGACGTCAGACGGGTCGAAAACCGGCTCGCCGTCGAGGTATTTGCTCGCAGAAGGCTTGACCATGATGCGCTTTTTGCCAAGGACAAACTCGTTGACATAGCTGTCATAGGCAATATCCACGCCCTGCATCACGTCGATAGCATTTGCATACACAGAGATACCCGTCGGCAGCAGGTAGTTGTAGTTGTTAGCGATGTTCGGCCGGTCGATGACAAACTGCCGTCTGTCGCTTCCGGTGTGAACGACCGGCGGGATCCGCTCAAATCCCTGCACGTTCCCAAGCTGCTCGTCCGATAAAAGCTCGTTGTCATACCGATAGATTCGGTTCTCAATGGCATACAGCCCGTCCGTGCCTTTTTTGTGGATTTGGAGATAAGCGTAGTCCTTCCCGCCACGCGTCACGACGGACGAAAACGCGCATTCGCCGATATAGCCGTTGCTCCACGCCAGCGGGTAGATGTTCTCGACCGTGACGTAGTCGATTGCGATTCCCGACGCGTTTCCAGGCACGATCTCGCCGCTCTCGCTGACCTCCTGCCCGATAACGCGCGGGATGTACGCGACCGTGCCCAGCGCGGATTTCATCTCCTGCATTTCGTTCGCCCTGACGGTAAAGTTGTTCTCCGTCAAGATTCGGTCGACAAACTCCTGCTCGCGCTGGCCTTCCAGCGTGATCTGCACCTTTTCGTTCATCAAGAGGTTTGCCCAGTCTTCGCAGAGCTTTTTCCCCATGCCGAGTGAATACCGCTTGCACTTGACGACGCTCTCGCCGTTGCGCACGCGGTATGAATGAAATCCCTTGACGTTGCCCTGATACCAGCTTTTCCACTCGGCGACCTTGCTGTAAAACGCCTCCGGAATCGTGGTATAGCCTAACTCTGTTAGCTTTTGTACAATAGCATTGCTCATGCGATAACTCCCATCCGGCGCGAAATGCGCTCCAAAGCGTAGCGCGTCGCGTCTATCAGGTGATTGTCAGCGTCCGGGTATCCGCTGATGATCTCGCCGTCCCGGTCGCGCTCGTATTCGTAATTTACAAACTCTTCATACGCGTTCGGCGTCCGGCGGCGGTCGATGACGATCTTGCGCCGCTGTAGCCACTTCATGCCGTAGTCCACGGAGCCGGGGCCTTTGACAGCCTCTTTGGCAGGAAGCCCAATCGCCCGATAGTCCGCCGCGCTCTTAGGCTCGGCGCTGTCGCACGTGATATATGCGTCGCTATATCCGCGCTGCTTGATAATCCCGCCGCTTTCCTCGTTTGTCAGTTTGTTTTTATAAATCTCGTCGATAAAGTAGATCGTCTCACGTGCCCGATCGTAATGCAGGCGGATAAACGCAAAGGGATCTGGATACCAACCCCAGTCAACACCTTGGTATATCTGGTCGAACCTCCCGATCTCCTCGTCCGTGATCTCGCGCAGCTCGAGGTTCTCAAAGACATTTCCGCCCGTGCCGACCGGAATGCCGAGATACTCGTGCTGGTATGCTCTTTCGTCCGTCGCTTTAAGGTGCTCGGCCTCCGTGATGAACTGCTCGCCCAGCCACTCGCGCGGAGCTTCGAGGTATGTCGAGCTGTGGCAAAGCCGGTCAGCGCGCTCCTCCAAGCTGTCTTTGTTCGCCCAGTTGTCCCGCGAGATCGGCGGGTTGTAGCTTTCGAAATTCCAATACCTTTCCCCGCCACGCATTGTGGACTGTAGGATCGTTCGGATTTCCGCACGACCGGCGAACTGATCCTTTTCCTCGAAGTGCGTCACGGCGATATAGCCAAACGGCACCTTGATCGACTTGATCTTCATCGGGTCGTCCGCGCCGCGGAACATGATCTTCTGCCCTGTCGGCTTGTAGATCAGCTCCATTGGGGATACTTTTGCCTCCCAATACTCCGCCACGCCCAGCTCGCCGATTGCCCAGATGTACTGCGCATACACGCTGTCGCGGATGGTGTTCGCGACCTTGCGCAAAACCAAAGCATGGCAGTTGCGGTTATCCTTTTGCATCAGCAGGAGAGGAACGAGGATAGACACCGTGGAGGATTTCAAGGAGCCGCGGCCGCCGCTGAAGTCGTAGTGTGTGTGGTTGTGCTGCACCACGTCGCGCGCCACGGCGTAAAAGGCGGGGCCGATGATCTGCGACAGCAAAACCTTAGACATCGACGACCACCTGTACAATGTCCGCGTCGACTTTGGCCTCTACGATGTCCTTTTGCCCAAGGTACTGTTTCCCCAGCCAGATTGCCATATTTGCGTTCTTTTCCGCCAATCGCCACTGGCTTCTGCGCAACGATATTTTGCCCTTCCCGCGCTTTTGCCGGAATACTTCGGAAAAATGCGCATTGTATGTGCGCTTGCACCATCCGTCCAGCGTTTTGTCGGTTACGTCAAACCATCCGCAGATTTCTTCAAGCGTACATTGCAGGCCGCACAGGTTTTCAAATTGCTTTTGGTCTATTTCCTTTCTTGGCCTGGCCATGTGTGCCCTCCTTTCTTTTGGGCCAACGCACGGCTTTTTGGAGCAGCGAGGTCGGAGTCGAACCGCCATCTTTTCGCAGGATGCGAAACGTTTTGCCGTTAAACTACCGCCGCATATTGCCGTGTCACTGGTGCCTTTCTGCTTGTGTTACCTTTTCGCCCTTGTACATTCCCGCTCCCATTTCATCAATTTTGGAAAACGGAATGATGGGGACAGTAAGGCGATCTCTATATGTCTGGTCGATAAAATAGATATACCGGAACATTTTCCCGTCGAGGATTTCCCCACCGAACTTCTCAACGTATTTTTCCATTGTTAAGTTTTTGCCGTGCGTTTTTTCAAGAATGTACCTTGACAGCGCGCTGCATTTATCCTGGACTTTCATCCTGTGCGCAACCGCGCCGCCGTTTATTTTCACAAGATAATCCGGCAATTTCCACATAGAGCCGCTTGAATACCCGGTCAAAACAAATCCGCTGGCTCGGTATATCGTCCCGTCGCCGCATTGGCACCCATCCGCAAACGAGATGACCCATTTGACTTGTGGGGCGTTTTTCCGAATCAATTTCATCGCAACTGCAATCGCCCGGCTCTCACTATTGCGTGGAAGAACATCGTCGAACGCCATGCGGTTCAATTCGATAAATTCGTTCCACCCAGTTCCTTCAACAAGCCCTTGGATTTTAGACTTATCCAGCGACGGGCCGAAGGACATGACGCCATGAAGCCGCCCCTCGTAAAATACGCCGAAATGCAGGTTGCTGTTGTTTACAACCTTCCCACTGTAGTGGTGCGCCCTCACGAACGGAACCGCAACTTTGCTTGGAATAACTTTTACAATCAGGTCTTTTGCGCTGCCCATTGCCGCACCACCTCGTACAACGCGTTCCCGTTTTTATTGGCGTTCCCAAATGTTTCTGTTATGTCATCTTCAACGCACCCTAGCGCGTACTCGATCAGTTCTTTTTGCTGTTCGTGGAGCGTGAACGTCATTTGGCAGATTTCGGGTTTGTCTCCTTCCGGCAAAGAAAAGTCAACGCCGTATTCTTCCCCGTTCTCGATGCCCCAATCAAAATCAAACGCCGACAGGTCAAGCCCAGGCAGCTCATCGGCCAGCAGGTCAAAGTCCCACTCGCTCTCGTTGCTCTTATTGTCCACAAGCCGCAGGGCGTTCACCTGCTCCGGCGTCAGATCATCAACACACACGCACGGCACCTCTTTCAGACCGAGCTTCTCCGCGGCAAGCACCCGGCAGTGGCCGATGACGATCACGCCATCACGATCTACCACGGCCGGCTGCACAAATCCATACTGCCGGATGCTCTCGGCGACGTTTGCAATCTGCTTTTTGTCATGCTTCTTCGCATTCCCCGCGTATGGGATAACCTCGTTCAGGCTTTTCATCGTGATTTTCATGCCGCTGCGCCCCCTGACTATAAAGTAAAAGCGCCGTCGGTCTCCCGGCGACGCCCAATTATCATGGTATTATTATAGGTCCTTGACATGGCCCTGTTAGCCCAATTTTTCATGACGCTGCAACATCGTAGTACCCCATGTTGCGCGCTACCTCATACACAAACCGCGCGTTTTTGCGCTTTGCGGTATTCCTACCCATGTGCAGCCGATCCGCTATGTAATCAAAATTCTTAACTCTCGTCCAATGCCAGAGTCTGACCACCTCAAGCACCGCGTCCCCGTCCGGCCACCCCTTGGCCGTCTCTATCGCCCGCTGGACTGCGATATAGTCATCATACTCCCGCGCGCACACCGCCCGCAGCGCTGCACCTTCGACCGGCCTGCCGACGCCCGAGCCGTGCGGCATCCCGCTGACCGACGCTGTGACGCTTTTCTGCCCGAGGTCGTCGATCCGATCCCGCAGCGCAGGGTACTGCCCGATGGCCGCGCACACGTTTCTGTACCACCAGTATCTCGGTCTGCTCACGCGATCACGTCCTTCCGTCGAAATAACCAAAAACACACCCGTTTATTTGGCGCTTTTATGTTGCCGTAAACTCGCATTTGCTATTGACTTTACGTCATGTCGATGGTATAATCAAATCAGAAATCAAGAGAACAAGCAGATCACAAAAACAAAAAGGAGAAATTACAATGAAGACTTTATGCACCTACACCACCGGCAGCCAGCGCGGCTACATCCGCGTCGCCAATCGTGGCGTCGAATCCAAGCAGCTCCCCGTCCCGACCGAGACCAAAGGCCTCCGCGGCAACATCCGCTGGGCGATGGATCTGTTTAACGTCAAGGGCGCGACCCACTACACCGTCGAGTGGCATCAGGGCGTCCCCGGCAAGGGCTACAGCAACCAGTACTGCTACGCGGTGTATACCGCGTATGTCCAGTAATCAACCAACGCGGCGCAAATCAGAAAGGAGCAACTGAAATGAAAAAGGTTATCAACGGCAAGGTCTACGACACCGACACCGCGCGAGAGGTCGGCTGCTTTGACAGCGGCGCGGGAGACCGGCTGTTCGGATGGTCGGAAACCCTGTACGTCAAGCGCACCGGCGAGTATTTCCTGTTCGGCGAGGGCGGCCCCGGCTCGAAATACTCCGTCCGCACTGGCGTGAACAACACCACCGGCAGCGCCAAGATCTTTCCCCTGTCCTACGACGACGCCCGCAAGTGGGCGGAGGACAACCTCGGCGGCGACGAGTACATCGCCGAGTTTGGCGCCATCGGCGAGGACGACACCAACGCCAAGCTGACCCTGTACCTCCCGGCATCCACAATCGAGCGCGCCAAGCGCAAGGTCGCGCAGGACGGGACGACCCTGTCCGCATACGTCGAGGCGCTCATCAACACCTCTCTCGGCGAGTAAAATTTGGTAATCCCGCTTAGTCACCAGCCCAGCGTCCCGCAGCTGTCGGGCGCTGGGCTGTTATTTTGAGGCGAGCGTCACAACAGCTGTACTGGATGCCTCACCCCGATTTAAGGACGCACCTGCGGGTGTTGTTATCACCCCGACCCACGTCACCCGGCCTTGGAGACTCCTGCACGCGTAATGGGTGCGCCGGTGTCTGATACGCCGAGAAAGCCAGATGCTTTTTGGCAGGATTTCAGAGCCGCTTCTTGGCGCGGAGCCGCGGAGCTGTCCCCGCCCGCGCCGTCTCCGGCGCGCCCCGCATATCCTGATACAATTAAATAACAAATTTGTCAAAAATGCAATGCTTCGAAATAGCGGCCAGCCCTCCCGAGCTGGCCGCTGCCTTTAGTTGATTCCGAGGGGATCGTCAGCCTGCATTCCGCATATAAGCACCACACTCAGGACATCTTGGTGTTAAAAACTCTTCAATATCATACCTGTCGTGTTCATAAGCAACGGCTGGCATTTCGCAAGCGGAGCAATAATGCCGATTGTACTGATACGGGATGCGTGGACAACTTGGCATTTTATCACCGATGACCCACTCCGCTTCAACCACTAAATCTGCATCCACAGTCGGTGCGTTATCAATATCCGGGACTGTAAAATATGGCGTGCAGTTGCGGCTCAGCCGTGCATTAAGGGCTTCAGCGTCAATTAGCCGCATCGTTGTCACCTCCGTCCATTCGTGCTCCGCAGTTGGGGCAGTATTCAGGCATAGGGTCGAAATACCCCCAATCGTCTGCATCTTGCACCATGTTATAGTTCCACGGAAGTTTGCATACTGTACAATCATTTCCGTACCACTTTCCATGCACCACCGGGGACACGTCGGCGGCTGGAATATTGGATATTGCAGATTTCAGGTCTTCGTCTTCAGGGCGCATGATATGCGTCACGCGTAACGCCGAATCCAGTTCGATGTATTCAGCCATTGTCAGCCCTCCTATTCCATGCCTCGGCAGCTTGTTCTTCCGTGTCGTAAATATACACACCGCCTAAAATCCCGCCATCGCACTCATAGCTTGCAATCGGGCATCCCGGGTTTTCTTCATGAGCGTGGTGAAGCATAAAGCCAAGCCCGCTATAGGGATGTTCTCTATATGACTCATCATGCAGATTTCCTTCGTCATCACACAGAACAAGGCTAACTTTTCCTCCGCAAAACGGGCAAGGTTTCAATTCAGTCATCTTTCATCGCCTCCAATGCCGCTTCCGCCTCCTCGCGGGTGAGGAATACGGTCTTGCCGAAGCCCTTTATTGATACTCCGTATTCCCGTCCGCGAGCGCCTATTGGCTCGATGCTAACAAAGGCAATCTCATTACCCAATCCGATCTGCTTAACCTCGCACTCGCTTATATGCTTGTCTGTGTCCAGCATGGCGAATACCCGCTGGCCCACCTTGCACGGCAGCACCACCACGCGCCCTGCTTTATCTGCATCGGCCAGTTCGCGAAGCCGAACCGGCTCTACACCTAACGCTGGCTTTGCAGCCAAATTCATAGCCATTGCCCATGTAAAAGGATCATTGAGGAGTTCCGGTGTCAACCCCGTGTCCTCGAAGGCGGCGAGGCGATCCTTGAGGCGATTGCGGCAGTACAGCGCGGTGCAGTCAGCCATCGGCTTACCATGCTTACCCGTCCAATCCGCTTCGCACTTCTGGCAGTCCATCATTGCCTGTCCATCGGCATCGCGCTTCGTCAGCCGTTCCATCACTCCGCCTCCTCATCTGCCTTGGGCTTATCTGCCACGCCTTTCCGCCTTTTGACATACTCCGAAATATCCTGCGCGCAGGATCCGCAAACATCTTGAACGTCCAGCTCGATGGGGTCATTTTTCGCAACAATTGCATTCCACAAAGCAGCAGCAGTAGCAAGGTCAGGCCTATTGCTTTTCTCCGGCGTGTGGCGTTCCGTCCTGACGCGATATATCGGATCGCACGTTGGGATTTCCTTCCCACACAGATCGCAGATTGTTTTTGTCATCACTCTACCTCCTCCATCCAGAACTCACGGCGGCAAACAGCGCATTTACTACCGCAGGAACCGCCCTTAGTCATCCTCGTATCAATCGAACACGGAGCTAAAGATAGATAGCCGTCATCGCAAAAGTCGGCATTCGGCCACTGCTTCAAAAACTCGCTCTGCCGCGTCTTCCTGGGGTGCTCTTCCGCCCACGTCTCTACGGCCTTGACCAGCGACTCGTAGTCGCAGTCCGGCTTGTAAATATCGCACTCATCGCCGTAGGCAGGGCAGTTTTTGCACCCATTCCCGCACATCCGCGCGCGCTCCTCTAAAAACTTAACAGCGTCCATCATTTTCCGCCTCCATCCAAAATTTTATGCGGCAATCTCGGCAACTTTTTGTTCGGTCATCGCAGCGATCGCCATCCATTCCATACTTTTTTGAGAGGCTGCATGGGGAGATTCCCAGCACTCCATTGTCATCCAGCTCCGCATCTGGCCACTGCTCCAAAAACACATCCTGCCGCGTCTTTTGCGGGTGCTCATCCGACCACTTTTTTACGGCCTTAATTAACGTCTCCGGATCGTCTTTGTGGCTCACAAGGGTGCATCCTTTTCCGTATAGCGCGCATTCTTCGCACCCATTGGTATGCGACTGGCACATCCTGCCAAACCCTTTTACAAATTCAACTGCGTCCATCGTTTTCCTCCTTCTCAAACCTAATTTTCAACCGGCACCTCCGGCAGCTCCATCCAGTGCGTCACGTCGTCCACGATCCCGACGCATCCGCACTCATCCCAGTTTTTGATCGTCTCGTACCACCCCGGCACCACGAAGTACTCGTCCTGCTCCTCGTCATACTCGCACGCCTCGTAGTCCCAGATGATGGTCGAACCCTCGCGCGTCGCCCCCGGAGCGACGTAGATTGCGATGCAAAGATAATCCACACCGCCACGCGTGCGGCAGAGCGCCAGCACTTCTTTCTCCGGCTCCGGCAGCCGATCCGCCGTGGAAATCCATTTGTCCATTTTTATTTTCCTCCATTGGGGCGGGCGAGCGGCCAGTACATCGTGCCCGCCCTGTGTAAATTTTTTGGGTACCATACGCACCACTGTACATCCATAAGCGGGCTCCCCTTCTCCCCCTCTGCGCGCTCCTTGAAGAAGAAATCCGGCCGCCAGGTCAGTGGTAAAACCAGCGTTGGAGTGCATTCTTCAAAAAGCCGTCGGCGCTTCCCTGCGTTCCAAAATTGTGCTTTAAGCAGGAACGCGAACGGCTTCCCGATCCGCCATGCCCTTCGGATAAAGGCTTCCGCCTCAGAAAACGGCGGGTTTGTGATGATCCAGTCGTACTTAACGCCGGTTTCTGCGAGATCGGATTTAAGAAAATCCGTTCCGGTTGTGATGTCAGATTCATAGACCGTGTAACCGCATTCGCGCATGGCCGCTGCCATGTCTCCCTCTCCGGCCGCTGGCTCCCAGATGTGCGTGCATCTTAACAGCCGGAGGTATTTAAGCAGCGCGATAGTTGCTTCCGGCGGCGTAGGGTAAAAATCCGACTTCCGGCGTCCCGCGGCGCTGTTGCCGCCGATGATTCCGGGCGCAATGCGCTTATCCATCGGCTTCCACCTTCCCCGCCGCGCGCTGCGCCTCCATCAGCTGTGCAAACCGCACCGCGATTTTGTGCCCGTTGTCCGCCACCCAGTCTATCGAGCAGTACGGAACGCCTTTACAATCCTCATGATTGTCATGGCAATTTACATCGCAGTCGTGGAGGTTATAGAGTGCTCGCAGGATCGTTTCATCGTCCGGCGCGTCAACATTTTGAAGCTTCTCGTCAAGCAAGGTGTTAAAGCTTCCGTTCAGTGTCGCTACATCCTCCGCTTGCATCTCGATCAGATTCGCCGCTTCGTCCGCCATCCTGCACCCGATCTTGCCGCAGCTGTTGTACTCCGGGCACGCCCTGCACCCGCTTTTTCTGCTGCGGGCAAAAGCCCGCAGCGTGGTGGTGATCTCGTCAAGTGTCATTTTTATCCTCCCTTATGTCGCCGCCCCATTGCGCGGCCGCGTGGAGCCGCTCGAGTGCGGTTTGTTCTTTATCCATCGTTTCGCTCCGTCTGCGCCTCGAATGGGCTGTACCCCGTCGCCAGCTCGCACCCGCACGCCGCGTAGCCCGCCATGTCCACAAAGCTGTCTGCCTTTGCCTGATACGCCGTCGCCACCCGCGCGGTCTTAAAAAGCACCATCATCATCGCAACGTCGGCCGGCAAAATCTCAATCTCGTCGCTTTTCAGCGTCGCTTGTAAGTACGTCTGCCACAACTGTGCGATCACCGCAAAATTCTGCTCCGGCTCGCCGTACTGCTGATTCCGATCCGTGCATACGCACTTTTTCGCCTCATCGAGGCACATTTCACGATTCATTATTCCGCTCCTTCCCGCGGCATTCTGCCGCTATGTCGTCAAAGCACACCGGCACGGCCTCGTGCAGTTTGTCCAAAAGCATCACGGCAACCTCCCGCATCTGCGGATGTGCTGCCTTGTCGCAGCGCAGCCTTAAAAAATGCCGCCATTCGCGGATATTGGCCGTCATCACAAGTTCGGTCATCAGGCTGTTCGGCAGGACGGAGCGGGCTTCCTGCGGTGTCCTGCCGCTGTAAAGCAAACTAAAATACGCCTCTTCAGCCTCGAGGCACGCGTTCTCCCAGATCGCCCACCCGTCCGTTCCGCGCTCCAAAAACAGCGGCTCAATCACCGTGATCTCGCTGCCGAATTTCTCATTGCTGTAATTACAATATCTGGTGCTGGACTGGCAAAACGACGCCATACGATGCCGCACGATCTCGTGCGACACGCCGCGGTCGCACGTAAATTTGACCGTGACCGACGCGTGCTCCAAGACTGCCTCGTGTCCGCGTTTGATGATCCCGGCGACAAACTTTTCCGCCGTCCCGTCCGCGATTTTGTCCTCGGACTTGTAGCAGACGCGGCCGCAGCGCTCAAGGTGCTCTAAAATCCCGTCCGTCGGCGTCATGATCTCGACGCCCGGTTTTATGATCCGCATTTTATCCCTCCAATTCCGGCATCTCACCGTTCCGTGCTATGTAGTCTCCGTATGCCGCCATGTACTTCCCATACGTCATGTGCTGCGCCCGAGCGGCCGCGTTGATTTCCTCCAGCGTCGGCCGCTTTTTGGGCTTTCTCGGCACGGGAGATTCCTGCTTGCATGACTGCTCGCGCTTGATGTTCGCCATCCGCGCGATGACCTCTCCCCGCTTCATGCCGGCCGTGCATTTCGGGCAGGACGCCCGCTTGCCGATTCGGAACTGGTACGCGCCCTGCTCCTTCTCGCTCCCGCACGTCGTGCAGACGCATCGCCATTTTGCGCTCGTCCCATACGTCCCGATCCGCTCGACAGCCATGTAGTCGCCGACGACCTGACCGGCGATGTTGACCGACCGCTCGACCGGCCGCTTGCCGCACTTCCCGCAGCTTTGCCACGACCCGTTTTTGACGGCGTAGCCTACCGCATCCACATAGTTCCCGCAGTCGCAGCGGCAGCGCCGGATGTAGTGGCCGAGGTCGTTCTTGCCCAATCGTTCCAAGACGGTCAGCTTGCCGAATTTCTGGCCTGCCAAGTCAAGTGCTCTCGGCATCTACGCTACCTCGATTCTGACCCGGACGCACTCGTCCGTGTGGAATTTGCTCACGCGCTCGACGTAAAATCGCCGGTCGTCGTTTTCCAGCAGCCAGCCCTTTAAGGCGTCCACGATCAGCTTCTCGATGACCGCGTGGTTGTCGATGTCCATGCGGTCACAATGCCAGAACGTGATCCTGACAGGCTTTGCAAACGGCAGGCGGCTGACATGGTCTCTCAGAAGCACCGCCGTCACCGTGTCGTGCATCCGGTCGGCGTTGTCTTTTCGTTTCGACCAGTGCATCCCGGCGTAGTACGCGTTAAGGCCGTAGGCTTTACAAAACTGGCTCTTGTTGCGGGGATAAGGGATTCGGATTTCCACCGGCTGCGTTCTCCCCGCGGTAGGCTTTTTGCCGCCTGCCCGTATTTTCTTGCTTTCACTCATTTGCTCCCATCCTGTGCAAGCGGGCGATTGCCTCCCGCTCGTAGTCTCCCGGCGTGCCAATGGCCGGGTTTGTCTTCGACCTCGCCGGAGCTGCGCCCTTGTCGTCGTAGTTCCCATCGAGCACCTTTGCCATGTTTGCGTCAGCCAGCAGCCAGTCAAACGTTGCCTGCCAATTCCGGCTGACGGATCAGCCCGACCTTCGCAGAACCGGAAACGGCACGGCGGTCGCG
>ERZ1024365.22-NODE-22-length-42522-cov-34.967104_pt1 | contig 42522 bp, 63 predicted proteins | sample MGYA00520788_ERZ1024365 | MGnify/ENA primary metagenome ERZ1024365 (study PRJEB33242, sample SAMEA3444265) | Homo sapiens | biome: Host associated; feature: Gastrointestinal tract; material: Stool | place: Uganda | collected 2011-01-01 ... | reverse complement strand
CAGCGACGGCTCCGGCATCAGCAACGGCTACGGCATCCGCAACGGCTACGGCATCAGCGACGGCTCCGGCATCAGCAACGGCTCCGGCATCCGCAACGGCTACGGCATCCGCTACGGCTACGGCATCCGCAACGGCTACGGCATAAATGCTTCAATGCATTGTCACAAATGTGAAGGTATATCGCGCTGCATCTTCTGCGACGGCCTTGAAGGCGCAAAGCTAATGATATTTAACAAGCCTGTCACCGACGAACGTTTCAATGAAGTGTGGAGCAAGCTTAACGGCTGGAAACCCGACTTTACAAACGCGCAGCAGCTAAAACGCGAATTTGGCGACGGGGAATGGGCAAACACACCTGTTTTCAATATCACCAGCCGCGAAGCATCGGAAGTCTATGCGGAAATGCCGCGTAAACTGCGTGAATACATCAAGGCAATGCCCGAATACGATGACGAAATTTTTAAGGCAATAACAGGCGAAGCCGATGAATAAATACACGATCATCATAGCGCAGGTGTGCGCGATTCTGCTGGCGCTGATAGTCATGATACTGCTTGCCCTTGATAAAGGGGGCAGCACGGCCGGTGCGGACGGTGTACCGCCTGAGGTCGATACGAACGGATTGTGCGTAGTGGAAGTGGCAGAGCCTGAGTACGAGATGTACTTCACCGAGGCCGATGTTACGGCCCTTGCGCAGATGCTATATGGCGAGGCTCGCGGCTGCACAGAGAATAATCAGATGAAATGCGTGTGGTGCGTACTTAACCGCGTGGACGACCCGCGCTTTCCCGATACCATCATCGGCGTTGTATCGCAGCCCGGCCAGTTCTACGGCTATAGCCCGAATTTTCCCGTGTGGGACAGCCTATACGCCGTTGCGCTGGACGTGCTTACGCGCTGGTCGATGGAAAAGCAGGGCGCGGACGTGGAAAGGGAGCTGCCTGATACCTATTACTGGTTTACGGGCGACGGTTCTACCAATTGGTTTCGCGAGGTGTACGTATGAAAGTTCTGATAGCCTGTGAGGAGAGCCAAACTGTATGCAAGGCGTTCCGCGCAAAGGGGCACGAGGCGTACAGCTGCGACATAATCGAACCGTCGGGCGGGCATCCTGAGTGGCATATACTCGGCGACGCGATAGAAGCCTTAAAAGGCGGCGTGATAATCACGATGGACGGTGTTGAACATGATATAGGCAAGTGGGATTTGGTGATAGCTCACCCACCGTGTCAGTTCGTGTCTAACGCTGGGGCTTGCAGACTTTATCCGCATAAAGGCGAACTGGATTATAAGCGATTTTCTAACGGCTTAAAAGGTAAACTGTTCTTCATGCATTTTTATTATTACGGGTACTATGGAGCTGGCAAAATCGTCATCGAAAACCCTGTTCCGTCGCACGTATACGAAATACCAGAGCCTACGCAGATTGTACAGCCGTATGAATACGGCGATCCTTTTTCCAAGAAGACTTTGCTTTGGGAATTCGGCGTAACACCGTTAGTGCCGACAGAGATTTTAACCGAATACAAGCCGTTGGTTTCGTGCGGTACAAGTGTGAATAAAGGGAACCCTGACAAGGCAGGGGTAAGCCGAGCGGGAGGGGCGGCGCGAGCAAGGAGTAAATTTAGTCCCGGCATAGCAAAGGCTATGGCCGAACAATGGGGAGGAATAACATGATTGATACTGATATCTTAATCCAAAACCTACGGCGCGAAAACGAAGCGCTGAGAGCAGAGCTTGAGTGGAAGCAAAAAGAGATCGAGCTTGCAAGGCGGCATGAAATGCAGTGGATTCCGTGCAGCGAGAAGTTGCCTGAGGAATGGGTTGACGACGACAATAACACCTACATCAACTATCTGATTTATATGCCCTATTTCAAAGCAGCAGGTGTCGGGGTATATAACGATAACGAAGAAAGCTGGCTTTTCAGGGGCGTAGAAGTAAAAGTAAGCCACTGGATGCCGCTGCCGGAGCCGCCGAAGGAGGCAAACGATGGCAGAGAGTAAATTGAAGCCCTGCAAAAAGTGCGGATATAAACGCGGCAGAGTAATACCATACGGGCACTTTCAAGGCGACCAAATAACATATCGCATTTCATGCCCACGCTGCGGGTATTGCACTAAAGAAAAAGTTATCGTAAGTCAAGCCATCGACGCATGGAACAGGAGGGCAAACGATGCCGACTAAAACATGCGGCAGCTGCGTTAACTGCGAAAAATACACCCGCGACAACGGCAAACGTTGGTGGGTGTGCGAAAACTGCGCCAAATGCGTGGGCATGCCGGTCACCGTAACGCCGCCGGGCGATACTGCTTGCGAAAACTGGTCGGACGATCCGGCAGACAAGGACAAGCCGCAAGACGAGCTGCGATATTTTGTAGATCACTTTTGGGATGAGGAGGACTGACAATGATTAAACCATGCTACGGAAACTGTGATCGCTGTGTATGGAAATACAACGGCGGCTGTTCGGAATGGAGGATTAGCAATGTCATTAGTTAAGAGAAAAATTTTCATCTGCGACCACTGCGGAGCAACCCAAATAGACCGTGAAGCGCTGTTACATGACATCGAACAATCGGTGGTATATACGGCAAGAGAAAAAATAACGAGCGCAGAAATGCGAGGTGCTCACAAAATTATCGAGCGCATTAAGTGTGCGCCTGCTGTCGAGCCTATTTATATTCACGAACCGACAAAAAGCGAGTTCAAGCGCATGGCGGTGCAGATGGATTATGTGCCTGTGGTGCATGGACAGTGGATTATCGGTGTTAATGATGACGACTTTGATGTAAAATGCTCAAAATGTGAATGGACTGATATCTTCGAAGTCGCCGGAATCTTCGCTGTGGAAAGAATCGCTAAAGCCATACATTATTGCCCGAACTGCGGTGCAAAAATGGACGGAGGTACAGAAAATGCGATTGATTGATGCTAACGCTGTGATAATGGACATTCTATCAGCTGGCAAAATTGGAAAGCTGACCTGCATTGATTTAATCAAGCACAGCAAGACCATTGACGCCGTTCCTGTGGTGCGCTGCAAAGACTGCCGATATTTCAAGATGTATAAATGCCGTATGGGATATAGCGGCTATAATGATTTTTGCTGTTACGGGGAGAGAAATAGCGAGGAGGGTATCAAATGACACCGCAGGAAGCACAAGAACGCCTTGTTTGCATCTTAAACAATAATCAATTCACAAAAGCGGACAAAAAGGCAATGTACTTAGCAATTAACACCTGCGGAAAGCAGATACCGATAAAACCGACGAACTTACGCGGGTTTGGTAAATATAGTACGGTTATAGGTACATGCCCCACCTGCGGCGGTGGCAACAATTCTGAATACCCGTACTGCGGCGACTGTGGGCAAGCGCTGGACTGGGAAAAATAAAAAGGAGGATAACAAAAATGGGAGCAAGACGAATTTCTAACACTGCAAACGAAAAGATCATAATGCTGATGTCAATCGGCAAGACGGGCACGCAGGCAGCAGCAGTGACAGGAACAAGCGGCAGTTACTGTAATAAGCTGTTTACAACATTTAAGTATGTTGCAAATGCGCAGTGGGATGAGCTTATTGAATACTCGAAAGGTGCAACAACAGGAGGGGTGATCGTTTGGACTTGCGAATACCTCGACACGGAGCTGCCGCAGGAAGTCGCGGAGGCTATCGAGGCGACAAAATATCGCTGGACACAGTCTAAAGCGGAAGAAGCAACACCCGAACCCGCCGTCATTGATAACACGGCAACCGCAATTCTTAAATTGCTTGAAAAACTCGACGCGGCTGTAAACGCCATAACCGAAGCTGCCGACGACATATGCCAAACGGTTTCGACGGCGCGTAAGTTGAACGAGGACTGCATAAACGCAAACTTTGATGTTCTGACGGGCACGGTCCGCGACGGCATCGAGAGCGTGAAAACGACGATAAGGAAGGGGCAAAAATGACACGCGGCGAATACATGCGACGCGCTCGCAGAAACGCGGAGCTTACGATAAAGCAGCTTGCGTCGTTATCAGGCGTTTCGGCAAATGCAATAGGCGGGCTTGAGCGTGGCAAAAGAATTAGCGGCCAGTACATGACTATTGAAGTATTGGCCGACGCGCTCGGACTTAGCATCGATGAGTACACAGGACACCGCCGGAGGGCAAGCAATGTCACGCAAAAGGGTTAGGAACAAGCGCTGCCCATATAGTGCAAGCTGCTTTACCTGTCCGCTACGCGACTGCATCATATACGCTCCGGCGCAGATAAATTGCCTGCCTGTTGATTTTGAGCAAGGCAACATAAACAGCGATATTGTAAAGGAGGTAAAAGCGCATGGGTAAGCAATCGGCATTCGCAAAGGCTGTGCAGCGTGAAGTGAACATACAGCTACAGCTTTACGGGCGTAACCGCATGCAGCTTGCGGAGGACGCTGCTTTTATGGCCGCTAATGAAGTGCTGGGCTTAGGCTCAGGCCGTGCACGGGCATTCGGTGAAGCGTTTGTGAAGTATTCAAACGAGATCGCGGACTTGGTAGTAGAGGACAGCAAAGCCGACGATGAGATTGTATACGCAAAAGCTGTACTTGATCGGCGCATCCGTGAAATAGTGGGCGATGATAACTTTTCGCCCTTTGATGAAAGGTATGGTAGGCGATAATGGCAAAGAACATAAGCTATGAAATAAAAAACAATCACGACGGCACATACACAGTCTTTGTAAACGGCAAAGGCTATCACTGTGCCAACACATATGAAGTGCTTCACTTTTTAGAAGACATCGGGGAAAGGTGGGAGGATAGTGAAATTCGAAAAAGATGAACGCCGCGAGTTCTCGACCGGCGCTGTAAGGGATAAGGCCGACGGGAAAGGTCGCTATGATCTTGCGCCGTGGGGAGCGATACACGCCCTTGCGCAACACTGTGAACGCGGTGCTATCCACTATGGGGAAAGGAACGTCGACAAAGGCATACCCCAGCACAGCTTGATAGACAGCGGCATACGGCATCTTAGCCTGTACATACAGGGCGACGCGGAAGCGCATCACCTTGTAGCGACGCTGTGGAACATAGCGTGGGCTGTGGAGCAGGAAATAAAACGGCCTGAAATGGTTGATCTGCCCGAACGCGGCGAACATTCGGGCATAGCATTTTGAAAGGATGGGAAACATGAAAAGACTACTATACGCAATACGCATGTGGTTGATCGATATTCTCGGTGGTGTGCCGAAGCCGCAGTATGACGGTATGGCTACTGTGCTGACCAATTATATTCATAAAGTAGATGATTATCGCATAACCGTCCGCGAGATATGCCGCCGCAGCAGATATTCATATTACGATTGGTGCTGCGACCAGTGCAGTAACGCTTGCTACTGCGCAAACCGTAACGGCTGGTGCAGCGGTTTCGAACCTGTGCATCATGGAAAATGATTGCCGTAATTGCCCGGATAGGACTGTGAAATGCCATGCAACATGCGAACGGTACAAGGCGTTTTGCGAAAGAAACGAAGCTATCAAGGCCGCGCGGCGTGAAGATGATTCAGCAAAGGGCATATTGGTTGCCGGCTACATAAAACGAGCTAAGGCCGTGCGGACGAAAACACATAAAATGGTGTGGAGGTATCGCGGAACATGAATCAGAATGATAGAATACTGCGGCATTTGCGGGATAACGGCAGTATAACGCCGCTGGATGCGTTATCGGAATACGGTATAATGCGGCTTGCTTCGCGGATTTCCGATCTGCGCAGCATGGGCTATGATATATCACGCGAAATGGTTTCGGGCCGTAACAGGTACGGCGAGGCGACAAGGTATGCAAGGTATACGCTGGGGAGGAATGGCGGTGGCTGATTATGGCGATTATAAAGTGCTGTGCCCGTTTTGGTCAAAGGGCTCGGCGCGAGAAAACAAGATATTCTGCGAGGGCTTTTGCCCGGATGCACGGTTACAGCTATGGTTTAAGGGAAATGAAAAGAAGCGCAAGGCATTCATCGCAAAATATTGCAGCAATAGTTATGCCATGTGCCCGGCGTACAAGATCACGGAAGCAAAATACAACGAAAGAGGGTAGCGCATTATGCGTTACCCTTTATTTTTTCGACAAGGGTGGTGTTACATTGTGCGCCCTTTATATTTCATAATGGTGATATGGATATTTGGGATGATATCAAAACTGAATACATTACATCAGGCATCGGTACAAGGCCGCTTGCTGCAAAATATAAGGTTTCGTACAGCACCTTGCGCAAACGTGCGCAGAGGGAGCAGTGGGCGCAGGAAAGGGCGCAGTTTAGGACGCAGAGGGGCGCAGACCGTGTGCAGGCACAGCGCGAGATCGAGTATCAGGAGTACAAAAGCCTGTTGGAGGCCGCAGGGCTGCTTTCAAGCAAGATATACAGCGCTGTTGCGCAGATAACGGACGAGGACATTCTGAAAGATAAGCGCGGCTTACGCAGCCTCACAGGGGCTATGAAGGACTTGGCCGACATTCAGGGCGTGAAGTGCGACGCGGACAAGCGCGAGCAGGAGGCGCGAATCAAGAACCTCGAACGCCAGGCAGCGCCGGATGCACAGCCCGAACCCGTGCGCGTTATCATTGCCGGAGCTGACGGCTTTTGCGGTAAGTAGCCATGCCGGAATACCGTATTGGTTATTTAAGCCCTACGCAGTGCGAGTTCTTATCCGCTGTGGCAAAGTATGTTTTCTTCGGCGGTGCTCGAGGCGGCGGCAAAAGCTTTGTCGTGCGAGTGGCCGCTGTGCTGTACTGCTTCAAGTACCCCGGCATAACGTGCATGATAATCCGAAAAACATACCCTGAATTGCAGGAAAACCACATTGTGCCGCTGACAAATGGCCTGAAATGCTATCACACAGATAAAAAAGAGCGTTTGGCATCGTACAACGATCAGAAAAAGGTTATCACTTTCCCCAACGGCAGCCGCATTTTGTTCCGATACTGCGATACGGATAAGGATGCGGAACGCTTTCAGGGCACTGAAACGGATATTTTGTTCCTCGACGAGGGCACACACCAAACAGAGGAACGTTTTCGCAAGCTGACGGCCTGTGTGCGCGGCGCGAATGACTTTCCGCACCGCATTTATGTTACCTGTAACCCCGGCGGAGTGGGGCATGCGTGGGTAAAACGGCTGGCGATAGATAAACAGTACAAGGGTAAAGAGAGGGCGGAGGATTACGTGTTCATTCAAAGCAAAGTAACGGATAACAAGCCGCTCATGGATGCTGATCCCGATTACATACGCAATCTTGAAGCGCTGCCGCCTAAGCTGCGCAAGGCGTGGCTTGAGGGCGAGTGGGATATATTCGAGGGCGCGTTTTTCGAGGACTTCCGCGCAATGCCCGATAGGCTGCTGTGCGAAAAGGCCGGAATAACGCCCGACGAGGCGATAAGCCAGCGTAAATACACGCATGTTATACCGGCGTTTGACCTGAACTCCGGGCAGGCTCGCGGCTGGACGATATACAGATCATACGACTTTGGCTATAACAAGCCGTTTAGCTGCGCATGGTGGGCTATCGACTACGACGGTGTACTTTATCGCATATTGGAGTTGTACGGCTGCACGGATACGCCGAACGAGGGCGTTAAGTGGACACCGGACGAGCAGTTTAAACGCATTAAGGAAACGGAAGATACACACCCGTGGCTAAAGGGCAGAAAGATATTGGGCGTGGCAGACCCGTCGATATGGGATGTGTCGCGCGGCGTATCAGTTGCGGAAACCGCCGAGAAATACGGCGTATACTTCGATCCCGGAGACAACAAGCGGCTTGCAGGCTGGATGCAGTGCCATTACAGGCTGCAATTTGATGCAAACGGCTTTCCGCGCATGTATGTATTTGATAACTGCAAGGACTTTATACGCACGATACCGCTTTTGATGTACGATGAGCACAAGCCGGAGGACATGGATACATCACTTGAGGATCATATTGCCGATGAGTGGCGCTATATGTGCATGGCACGGCCTGTAAAGCCGATAATACCCGAAAAACCGCGCGAGATCATTTCCGATCCGCTCAATCAATTTAAAAAGGATGGATACAAAGCAAATGGATATCACTAATCAGTATGATCCGCTCCGCGCGGAGGTTGCGAATGCTCCCGAACAGGCAAACGCCGAGACAGCGGCGCAGGTGATGGGCGTTAAAGCGATAGGCGAGCAGCAGATAAACGAGCTTATGCAGGTGCTTACAAAGTACCGCGCGGGCAAAAACTCCGTTGATAGCCGTATTATTGCCGCCGAAAACTGGTGGAAGCTGCGCAACGACGTTGAGGAGGATAAGGCAGGGCATGCAAAGCCCGGTTTCCGTTCAAAAAGCGGCTGGCTGCACAATGTTATTACTAACAAACACGCTGATGCTATGGATGCATACCCCGAGCCTAACATACTGCCGCGTGAGCAGGGCGATAAGCTTGAGGCGGCTATGCTTTCAAAGATAATCCCCGTAGTGCTGGAAAAGAACCAGTTTGAAACTACATACAGTAAAATTATGTGGTCGAAGCTGAAAACCGGCACGGGCGTTTACAAGGTAATTTGGGATAAGAACAAGATGAACGGCTTAGGCGATATCAGCGTTGAGAAGTGCAACATACTCAATCTGTTCTGGGAGCCGGGCGTTGAGGATATCCAGCAGTCGAAATACTTCTTTGAGGTAGACTTTCAGGACGAGGACGACGTGCGCGAGATGTTCCCGCTTGAGCTGCCGGAGGGTAAGCAGATACCGCACGACTTTATAACAAGCAAATTCCGCTACGACGATCATGTCGACACCACGAGCAAAGTGCCTGTTATCAGCGCGTACTACCACAAAAACGGTGTGCTGCACTACATTCTGTTCGTGCCCGGCACTGTGCTGTACGCAACGGAAAACGACCCCGAGAGGATGCTAACGGGCTGGTACGATCACGGCAAGTACCCTTATGTGTTCGATGCGCTGTTTCCCATTGAGGGCTCACCCTGCGGCTATGGCTATGTCGATCTGTGCAAAGCGCCGCAGACGGAGATCGACCTTTTAAAGACTGCGTATGTTGAAAATGCTATGGTGGGCGCAAAGCCGCGATACTTCAAGAAAGCCAATTGCGGCGTGAATATGGATCAGTTCACGAACCTCAACGAAAGCATTGTGAACGTTGAGGGCAGCTTGTCGGATGATAATCTTCTGCCGATAACGCATGATAACCTCGACGGCAACTATATTGAAATGCTGCAGCTGTCAATTAACGAGCTGCGCGAGACTTCCGGCAACACGGAGACGGCGACCGGCACAACGTCAAACGGCGTTACCGCTGCGTCGGCTATAGCGGCCTTGCAGGAGGCAAGCGGCAAGGGAAGCCGCGACAACACAAAGGGCAGCTACAGAGCGTACAGCGAGGTGAACTACCTTGCAATTGAGCTGATACGCCAGTTTTACGATGCGCCGCGACAGTTCCGCATACTCGGTGACGGCGGGCAGGAGATGTTTTTCAGCTACTCAAACGAGGGCTTGCAGCCTCAGCCGCAGACATTCAGCGGCTATGATATCGGCAGCCGCATCCCCGAGTTTGATATCCGCGTCGTGCCGCAGAAGCGCACGGCATACACGAAGATGTCGAACAATGAATTGGCTTTGCAGTTTTACGGCCTGGGCTTTTTCAATCCCCAGCAGACAGATCAGGCACTTGCATGCCTGACGATGATGGACTTTGACAGCATAGACGATGTGCGCAAGACCATTAAGCAGAACGGAACACTGTTTGAACGCTTCAATACCCTGCTGCAGGTCTCGGCAATGCTGGCGGCAAAGTGCGGCGACGCGAGATCGCTTGCGCAGATACAGATGCTTGCGCAGCAGTCCAATGCGCAGATGCCGACGGCACAGGTGGCGGCGGGAATGCCCGCGGAAGAACCCGCAAACGGCAGGGAGCATGCACAGGTAAGCAACGCACGAGCACAGACGAGAGAGGCGGCAATGCCCGACGGAGGTACAGCATCATGATAAACATATCTGTAAAAAGCAAAAAAGATACGATAGAGCTAAACGCGCAAGGCCACGCAAACGCCGCTCCAAAGGGCGAGGACGTTGTCTGTGCGGCGGCGACGATACTTATCAGGACGCTTGCAAAAACGCTTGAGGCAGCAGTTCCCGATATGGTAAAGGCCGATGTTTCGGACGGCAAGGCGAGCATATCCGTAACGGGTTATGATCCCGTGGCGGCTGTTACAATCGAGACTGTTTGCACAGGTTTCAGGCTGTTGCAGGAGCAATATCCCGAAAACATAAAAATTTTTGCGGAAAAATAAAAAAAGTGCGTAAGGGTGGAGTGACATGCTCCACCCCTTTTTTATTATGCTTAAAGCGTGGACGCGGAACAAAGTTCTTTGTTCACCTCCTTTGAAGAGCCGCCCTTGCAGACGGCGGCATGAGTAGTCTGCTACCCCTTTTCCCGGGCGGGGTGTTCCCCCTTCGCCCCGCCCACTTTTATATACACCGCCTTGGTTTAACGGTAAAACGCTCGGTGAGATAGAGATGCAGGTTCGAGCCCTGCAGGCGGTACGACGGACTCGCCCACCTACGGGCAAACAATAGGAGGCATATAAATGCACAACAAATTCAAATGGCTGCAGCTTTTCGCGGACGGTACCGGCGAGAGCGGTGCGGCCGACTCGGGCGTTACTTCACCTGCCGCCGCCGGGCAGGAAACGGGCGTAAATGCGTCTGCCGTCGCCGGACAGACAGAACAGCCGACTCAGGCGGACAGGCTCAGAGAGCTTGGAGTGCCGGAGTCAAAGCTTAAACGGGCGAAATACAGTCAGAAAGCTGCGCCGCAGAAGCAGCAGGAGACTACAGCGCAGGCCGCCGCTGCGACACAGGAAGTCACAGAGGAAGCCAAGGACACCGCAAATAGGCTCAGTTGGGATGAGATCATGGCAGACCCCGAATATAACGGGGAGATGCAGAAGGTAGTCAAGGCCGCAAAGGAAAAGCTTAAAACGTCGGCTGAGGGGCTTGAAAAGCTCGCACCGGCCATTCAGCTTATTGCGAAGAAATACGGAGTTGATGCCGGAGACTACGAGGCCATTTCCAAGGCCGTCGTAGACGACGATGCATACTACGAGGAACGCGCAATGGAACTGGGCGTTACCACCGATGTTGCAAAACAGCTTGATAAGTCGGAAAAAATGATGCGAGCCGCCGAGGAGCAGCAGCAGAAGTTTATAAACGAGCAAAAGCTCATGGAGCATATCGGAAAGCTTAACCGGCAGGCTATCGAATTGCAGCAGAAATACCCTGATTTCAACCTCGGCAAGGAGCTTAACAATCCTACTTTCGCACGGCTTACCGCGCCTGATCTTAATCTTCCGCTTGAGGACGCTTACGAGCTTGTCCACCGAGAGGAAATCAAGGAAAACATAAGGCAGGCAGCGCTAAAAGCGTCGATACAGCAGGTTTCAAATGCGGTGCAGTCCAACAAAAGCCGTCCCAATGACGGCGTAAGCAAGTCCTCTAACGCTTCCGTTCAGACGTTTAATTACCAAAACGCCACGAAAGCACAGCGAGAGGCACTCAAAGCCCGTATAAGATCGGGCGAAAAGATATTCCCCGGCCAGCTTTAAGCGCCATCGTTTCTGCTCGTGGCACAGCTATGAAAGGAAACGATAAATGATTGATTTTAATTGGCTGCAGCTTTTTGCAGATGCAGGAACCGTTGTCAATACCCTTACCAATAACGGCACTTCCAACTACACCAACGCATACACCGGCGACGCTGTTGCCGCAAGCCCCAGCACCAACACTCTGGCACCGGAGCTCAAGACCTTTTACGATACCGAGCTGCTGGAAAATGCACGTACAGAGATGTTTTACGCGCAGTTTGGCCGCAAGCAGCGCCTGCCGAAAAACGGCGGCACCACTATTGAGTGGAGAAAGTTCAACACCTTTGATCGCGCAAGTGAGCTCAAGGAGGGCGTAATCCCCACCGGTCAGCAGTTCGGCTCTTCGAGCCTTACCGCATCCATCTCGCAGTACGGCACTTACACCTCCATTACCGATAAGCTTGAAATGCGAGCCTATGATAACGTCATTCTCGCGGCGACTGAGGAAATGGGCGCATCCGCTGCGGCAACGCAGGAGACGCTTATCCGCAATGCGCTGCTTGTCGGCACTAACGTAATGTACTGCGACAACATCGATACCGACGGCAACAAGCTTTCTACGCCTACTACCCCGGCAACCATGGGCGCAGGCGGCAGCACTGCCGGTTCGGGCGGCGCTTCGACTCCTGACGGCTGGGCACTGCTTACCCCCACCATGGTAAACAAGGCAGTAACCAAGATGAAGAAAGATCGCGTACCTCGTATAAACGGCAAGTATTATGCGGTTATCCATCCCTCTGTTGCGTATGATCTGCGCCAGTCCAAGGAGTGGATAGAGGTACATAAGTATGCCGCTACCGGCGAGATATTCAACGGCGAGATCGGCGAGCTGCACGGCTGCCGCTTCATTGAGGATACCTTTGCTCCCATTCTCGGCGGCAGCTACATCTACTCCGGCAGCACTACCTACAAGAATAAGTCCAACGGCGTTACCTATGCCACTTATTTCTTCGGCAAGGACGGCTTCGGTATCGTTGATCCCGAAGGCGGCGGACTTGAAATGATTATCCATGATAAGGACGAGATCGGCGGTCCGCTCAATCAGTTCAGCACCATCGGCTACAAGTTTGAAACCAACGGTGCTACCATCCTTTATCCGGAGCGTGTGCTCCGCGTAATGTCCGTCAGCTCGTACTCTGCGACTGACGAGGAAAACAAGTAATACGGCAAGGGGAGGGGATATCTCCCCTCCCTCCCGTGAAAGGAGACAATTATGGCAAACACCAAGAAAACGGAAGCGGAAGATAAGATCGAGGTATTTATACCTCGCGGCGACAGGAACAGCGATCCGAACAAGTATGTTTCGGTCAACGGCAAGAATTATCTGCTTCCCAAGGGAAAAACATCCCTTGTGCCCAAATGCGTAGCGGACGAGATCGAGAGATCCAACTACGCGCAGCGCATGCTTGATGAGAGCATAGACGCGCTTAAATTCAATAATGCGTAACGGCGGACACGCCATTAACACAAAAACAGCACAGCCGCCTGCAATGGCGGCTGTTTTAATAGGAGAATTACGACATGACAATTGCCGAAGCTATAGATTTAACCGATAAGCTCACACCAAATGCATACGAGGAAACCGATAAAGTACGCTGGCTGCTCGAAATAGACATGCTCGTTTACGAAGACCTGATATCAACGCATGACGGTCTGCAGATTTTTTACCGGCCTGATTACTCGGCGGAGGATATTGCCGAGGAGCTGCTGATACCGGAGCCTTATGCGGAAGATGTGTATGTCAACTTCCTGCAAGCCAAAATAGCACAGCAGAACGGCGAGGATGCCAAGTACAACAAGGCAATAATCTTTTACAACGAGGCGTATGAGCGCTTTGCTCGTTCGCACAACGAGAAGAACAGGCCGTTGCCCGCAAGGTCGTACTTCGTGTTCTGAGGAGGATATATGCCCACTTATACAACAATACCGGAGACTGCGGTTACTGAACAGGTAACAGACACTTTCGGAGGCTACAATCACAATTTGAAAATAGGTGACGGTGAGTTTTACGATATGCGTAACCTGACATCGGACTATTATCCGCTTATGGGCAACAGAGCGGCGAGAAGTCTTGTGCAGAGTGGAGTGTTTGCAACCATACTCGGAATGACTGCCGATAGCAACGGAGATTTATATGTTATCGGGAGAAAAACCGACAGCGAAATGTACACAGCGAGACTTTACAGAATATATAAGAACAGTTCGACCGGTAAGCCTTATAGCATGCTCGAAGATATGACGGCCATCACATACGATGATTATGCAAATCTGGGAAGCCGTGTATTTTCGGCACAGGAGCAATTGCTCTTTTTCAATGATGAATTGATGATATTCCCGTCAGGCATCAGAGTGAAGACAAAGAAAAATGCCGATGGCTATTATTTTTCCCACAAGCTCGAAATGTATAGTCAGGTTTTACCGGCTACTACTTCTTCCAAGCTGCCTTATATTCAGATAAGGCCGTGCAATTCGGACGGCGAACTTATAACGGGTACGGCAAGCGCAACGGCACCCGCAGCTCCAACCGAAGGAACTGTATGGATAGATACATCTGACGGTGTTGTGTGGAAAAAATACACTTCTTCAATGTGGGTAGTTATGCAGGATGTGTATGTGCGTATAACCATTGTTACGAGCGGAACGGAAACAGATGCGTCGTACACGTTCCCCACAGGCGATGCAGTAAAAATATCGTCGATTGTGGACAACAAGGAAGACACGATCGGCATAGAAGGTACACACATAATAATCAAGTCGTGGACTGACGGCAACACTGTTGAGCATGTTATAACCGGCGTGATAAGTGCAAGCAAGACCCTCGACACAAACGGCGATGTATTTACTATGCTTCGACAAGTTCCTAACATGGATTTTGTCATACAGGCGCAAAACCGTTTATGGGGCTGCCACTACAGAGAGGGAGAGGGCGCGAACGGGAAAGGAATAAACGAGATATATGCATGCAAACTCGGTGACGCATCAAACTGGAATGTGTTTCAGGGATTGTCTACAGACAGCTATGCCGCGTCCTGCGGTACGCCGGGAAAGTTCACCGGTGCTGCGAACGTAAACGGCTATCCGATTTTCTTCAAGGAGAACTGTTTCCATAAAGTATACATCTCATCGGGCGGCGCGCATCAAATCGTAGATAAGAATGTCCAAGGCGTACAGGACGGCTGCGGCGGCTCAGTGACGGTGATAGGCGATATCTGTTACTACAAGGCGCGCGGCGGTGTTATGGCCTTTGATGGTTCACAGGCATATAACATTAGCGAAGCTTTAGGCGATGTCAAATACATTAAGGCCGATGGCGGAAACGCTAACGGCAAGTATTACATTTCGCTCAAAGATGTTGATGGGCAGTGGACGATTTTCGCATATGACATACAAAAAGGTATGTGGTGCAAAGAAGATGAAGCGCACGCGACGCTGTTCACGTCCTCCAGCAGCGATGCTTTTTATACCATTGAGAATTTGAGCGGGAGCCAAATCTACCTTGCGTCAGACTATCTGCATACTGATACTCCCGAGAGCGGGACCGGCTGGGAAGCAATCACCGGCATGCAGGGCTACAACTACACAGGGCAGAAATACATAAGTCGCTTCAACTTACGCATGATGTTGCCAAAAGGTTCAGGAGTAGATGTTTACATAGAATATGATTCAAGCGGAAAATGGGAGCATCAGGGGCACATAAAAGGTACTGGCACGACAACATTCATGTTGCCGGTACGTCCGCGCCGATGCGATCATTTCAGGATAAAGCTCAGCGGCACAGGCACGGTGAGACTGTACAGCATAAGCAAGCTCTTCGAAGGAGGAACGGATATAAAATGATAATAATTCCTCAAGCTCCAATACTCAAAGGCACACCGGAAGAGAAGCTATCGGTCATACAACGATATTTGGCGGAGCTGGTCGAGGGCTTATCCGTATCGCTCAATCGAGCAGCGGGTACAAGTTCGACTATCGAAACCGTCAACGCGAGACCCGCCGTTTCTATAGACAGTTCACTGAGTTCCACGAGCGAAAACCCTGTGCAGAACAAGGCGGTAAAAGAGGCGTTAGACAGCAAGTTTGATAAAACAGGCGGCACACTTACCGGCAATTTAACTGGCCAACACTTAACCGGCACATGGCTGCAAACCACGGCGGCAACCGATCTCAATGCAAAGCCGGGGAAAATAGCCGTACTTGACAGCTCGGGGTGGATATATTACAGAACACCAGCAGAAATGTTGGGTGACCTCGGCATACAGACCGGTATAGCAAGTGTGACGTATGGCACATCAGGCTATCCTCAAACCACAGTAACATTTCCTAAACCGTATAGTTCAAAACCGGCAGTCCTTGTGCAGCAGGCATTCGACAATATGAACGTAACTGTTCAAGTCGATGATGTCAGCACAGAAGGATTTACAATGTCTACTTCGCCGATAAGCTCATCAGGTACTCGAGATGTTATGTGGGTCGCGATAGGTTCTTGATGAATGAGGGCAAAACAGTGAAAGGAAATTAACATATGGCAGTAAGAAGAAAGCTCACATATGAGGATAACAACTATAAGGACAAGCAATATACGCAGAAAAACACCGGCGCAAATCCGGCAAGCGAATACAGCGGGGTCGAATACGATGTTTCGACTGATTATATGGCTAAACTCAATGACGCACTCAAGCGAGGGGATTATGATTTAGCCGCTCGGTATGAAAATCAGCGAAACGCCAAAATAGACGGTGAAGGACTTAGCTATGCCAAAACTCATTATACCTACACGCCGCAGTATGATGAGCAGATAAACTCGCTACTTGATAAGCTCCTTGATCGGGAGGATTTTAATTATAACGCAGAGATCGACCCACTGTATCAGCAGTACAAAGAACTGTACACACAGCAGGGAAAACTGGCAATGCAGGATGCTATGGGGCAAGCAGCGGCACTTACAGGCGGCTACGGTTCAAGCTACAGCCAGGCAGTTGGTCAACAGCAGTATGATGCATATTTACAAAAGTTAAATGAAGTTGTGCCGGAACTCTATAGTCAGGCCTACTCGCAATATGAGGCCGAGGGTGACAGGCTCAAGGATGCCTATTCGCTTCTGCTGAGCAAGGATGCCAGCGACTACGATAGAGCACAGAATAACTATTCCCGATACTTGCAGCAAAGCCAAACTACTCAATCAAATGCAAGGGATGAAGTCGACGCTATTCTGCAGACGGGCGGTACGCCGTCGGCTGACCTTATCAGCAAGGCGGGGTACAGCGCCGAATACATCAACTCTCTGCGCAACTATTACGCACAGCAGGCATCGAGCCAGTCAGCGAGAAGCAGCGGTGGAAGTTCAAGCGGAGGAAGCAGCAGAAGTAAAAAGTCAGACACACAAACTGGCGAAGTAAGTGCAGCCGATTACAAAGGCTTGCGTGATACCCTGCACTATGGCCAACAGCTTTATGGCACGGCGTGGGCTCAGAATAAATTCTTAGAGTTTATTGACTCCGAAAACATTTCAGAAGAGCAGGCTAAGTGGTTGGCTCAGTATATCGGGCTGAATTTCGATTAAGGAGGACGGACAATGGCCTCGGATTGGCGAAAAAAATTTAAAGAAAAAATTATTTCAAGCCCTGATTACATAGGTTACAGAGCAGATACGGAAACTAAAAACAGCACTGCTTCAACGGACTGGCGGCAGAACATGAAGAACGCCATAATAGACGGCAGTGCAGCAAAACGATATCAGGAAACAACTAATATCAACCGCGACGCGCTGATGGCCAATAATCCGGCCTATGTTTACTCGAAAGTATATGGCAACGGGAAAACAGGCGCAGCAGCAAAAAAAGTAGTCAGCGGCAAGAGGACAACTGCGGATGAAGCTACGCATTTAGACAATGTAATGGCTGCCGCGATAAACAGCACATTGAGCGCGTTTCAAAAGCTGGCCGCGGATAGCACGTCCTCGGCAGGCTCTCTCTCAATGGGCGAAAGCGCACGGGCGGCAATAGACGAGGTCAAAACTGCGAAAAAAGAGGGCAGACAGGCCAAGTTAGGACAGGCACAGCGCAATGCAGAGCAGGAGAAAAAGAACCGCATTGAGAGCGGCGCAGTCGGAGATTTAAAACAGGCATTCACAACCGGCGCACAAAAAAGCGCCGAGAGCGCATACGAAAGCGAAAGGCACGCCAAAGAGGGCTTGGGCAAATTCGGTCAGGGCGTTGTTGACTTCGGCATTGCGGGCGCACAGTTTGCCGGTGATGCGCTGCTTAACGCTGTTGCTCCCGGCACAGGTCTTGCGGCAATGGCAGGACGAGCATATGGTTCAGCCTCACTGGACGCACAGCAGCGCGGTCTGAGCGAGGGCGAACAGCAGATATCCGGCTTAAAGAGCGCGGCTATCGAAATGCTCACGGAAAAGCTTTTCGGTTCGGTCTCCAAGGTCGCATACGGCAAGGGTATTATCAGAAACGAGAGCCTTGTCAACAGTCTTGTAAACCGCCTTGCAAAGACAGACAGAGGCCGCACGGCATTAAAGGTCTTAGTCGGCGCGAATGAAGAGGGCCTGGAGGAAGTGCTCTCGGATATCCTCAATCCTATCGCAGACCGCATACTAAAGCTTGACGACGGAAAAGGCGACTGGTCAGACCTTGCCGATGATTTTGACACTCAGCAGATGCTTGAGGACTACATCATAGGCGGTGCGCTTGGTCTTGCAGGTGCCGGTACAAACGTTGTCAGCGGCCAGTACAGAGCCGAGAACGCGCAGCAGAGGGCGTATGAGGAATATCAGCGCCAGTTAGTCAATGCCGGTCTTGCCACGGAGCAGGGCGGCGACGCGCAGCTTACGGCAGAGAAGTATAGAAACATCCTCGATCAGAGCACACAGCGCGGCAAGCGCAACCTCAGTGACAAGGAAACCGAAAACCTTGAACGGCTCATGACCATCGGCACGGACACACAGACAATGCGGGATATGCTCGCTCAGTCAGGTGTGCTTGTCGATGACAACACGGCAGAGGCTGCGGCACTCGCGGCGAGCGGTCAGAAACTAAGCAACACACAAAATGCAGCGATAGGCAATGCCGCTGTGCAGGACGCTATAAATCAGATGGTTGGTAACGGCGTTGTGGATAATATCCGCAGAACAGCAGCGAACGAATACAGCAAGCCTATTGTCATAAACAGCATGGCGCGGCAGTACGAAGTTGCGCCCGAAGTGGTCGAGCGCACATATAATCTCAATCCGACTGCGCCGCAGGCGTTTGAGACGGCGTTTAACGCTGTTTATCAGATGGGGCAGCAGGGCACGGACAAGGCCGCGCTCGGCAAAGTGCCCGTGCTAAACACGGCACAGGCGAACATTGCGTATCAGATGGGCGCAGACAGCGTTAACGCGGCAAATGTGAGCACAGAAGCGCCCACGCAGGCGGCAACTGTTCAGGCGGCAGCGCCGGTCAATATCAACAACACACAGGAGGTAAACGAGAATGGAGTACGTATACACAACGTCGCGGAGCGGATTAACGGTCAGAATACCGAAGGACAGATACGCGGAGTGGAAACAGGCACAGGAGAAAATGTCGCCGGAGGAAGTCAAAAAGAACAAGGCGGCATTAGCGCGGCTCAAATCAAAGCTGGCGAAAAAGTAAGCTACAAGGGCAAGCAGCAAAAGGGCGTTTATTATGCCGCAGAGGACACCGAGGACATGAAAAAAGGCCGCAAGCTCGCGGAGAGCTACGGCTATAAGGTCAGGTATTTTGTCGGCGGCAACATCCGCTATGCAGGCGGCAAGTTCAGAGGCGTTGCCGATACCGCAAACAAGACCGTCATGGTGAGAGCGGATCATCCCGATTATACCGCAGAGCAGATAATGCGCCACGAGATGGGGCATGCCGCGTTTGAAAACGGCGATCTGAGCTTGAACGAGGCAAAAGAAATGTTGCTTGGCGATTTCACTGAGGACGAGCTAAACGAGCTTATCGAGATATACAACAACGCATACGGCGGCATTCTCAGCACCGAGGAGGCTTTTGAGGAGATATGCTGCGACGCGCTCGGCAGAATGAATATCTTCGAAAACACGCCGTACGACGGCGAAAGCTACGAGAAAGCACAGGACACCGTGCGAAAATACGCTGCCGAGAAGAACAACAGCAAGGGAAGAGCTCCGCCGAAAAAGGGCGGGGTGAAGTATTCACGGCAAGCAGAAGATAAGTATTTTGCTAGGCAGATAGACCAGTGGGACGGCAAAGACCATGGCGGCGCATTCAGGGTCGGCGACGTTTCTGAGCCTTTGTTGAAAGTAGGAATACCAAATACGGATATTTGGTTCGACCAAAGTAAGGCCGCAAAACAACTTCTTGAAAAAGGCGAAATCACGAAATCTGTTATTAAACAAATACCTGAGATTTTGCAGCACCCTATTGCAATATCAGAATCATATGATAACACAGTTATGGTTTTCGGGCAGGTATTTGATGCGAATGGTAACCCCATAGTAGTTGCATTGCGTGTTAATTCTACAAAGAGACGTAACAGCATTACACTTGTTAACAAAATAAGGAGCGTGGGCTCACGTTCTCACAATTTAGACAAGCTTTTGAACGATAGCAATATACTTTACCTCGGGGAAAACAAAAAAGAAACCAAAGCATGGTTCAATGCCTTAGGGCGCTCTACGCCGTTCGGGGGAACCAAGTTTGGTCTCATCCGTAGTGTATCATTTGCTGATGCCGCTGTCAAGAAGTATTCTCTTGAACCGGTTAGGCCAATACAGCCGAAAAACGGCGAATGGGAGCGCGGCAGCACAACGGATGAGGTGCGCGCAAAGCATCCTGACTTGTGGGCGGTCGATGCGGAAAGCTCCGAGAGCAGAAATCCGACGCAGATCAGCGGCACGGTAAAAAGCTATCGCAAGATATACGATGCGCTCAAAGCGGAGGGCTTTGACGGCACTGTGCTTGACGCTTCAAGCGGCTTAGGCTACGGTACGAGAGCCGGTATTGAGGAATACGGGTTTAACGTCGAGGATATAGAGCCGTTCCCCGATAATTCATACAAACCAAAGTACACCGATTACAGCAAACTTCACAAAAAATATGATGTGATAATCAGTAATGCCGTTTTGAATGTTTTACCGCAGGATCAGAGAGATGCCCTTGTCGTAAAAATGGGGCAAATGCTTAATGACGGCGGCAGAATGTTTATTAACGTTCGCGGTACAGATGTTCGCAATGCGTCAAGCAAAGTGCCGATTGATGAAACGAACATGGAATATTACATCAGCAACACCGGCAGCTATCAGAAAGGCTTTACAAAAAAAGAGCTTGTTGCATATCTGTCCGACGCGCTTGGAAAGGATTACACGGTCGTAGGCACAAACAAATTTGGCGCGGTCAGCGCGGTTGTAACCAAACAAGCGGAAGTATCAGAGAAATTTTCCCGAGAAGTAAAAAGCGCTGAGGAATATTTCGGTACTACCTACAAAGTGAAAGAAGCCGGATATATTTGTACAGACGGCAAAATGCTTGACTTTTCGGGCAGACACGAGGGAGCACCGGGCGGCTACAGAACAGTTGACCACCGTGATATAACCGACGCACTCGGTGAAGATTACGGCGGCGAGGACTACAGCGGCGGCATGATAAAATTTATGAGCGAGGGCAATATTCGTGTTTCGCCCGAGAGCGGCGGCATAAATCTATCGGTCTCGCCGAACAAGGCACAGCGCAGTACACTTGACAGGTATATCTCTTCGTTCCGTGGTGAGGTCATACTCGACATAGACCGCACAAACGGTGACACTATTGCGTCGGTTGAATATCCTAAATATACTCATTCCTCGGTCGTGTTCAAAGATATCGACGATTATTTTGACAAAGGCAAAATACCGGAGAAATTTTCCCGCGAGCCGGAGAGACTCAACGAGCTGCGGCGGCAGAATGAGCGGAAGCTTGCTCAGGCTACAGCGGAGGATGCCGCAAACGAGAACGAGCGCGGCCTCATACGCGACTATCAGAAGCAGTACAGCAAGGTCGAGGACATACGCGAAAAGCTCAGTACGGCGCAGCAGACACTCGCAGAGGCCGAGGACAGCGGCGCGGACTACGACACCACCACCAAGGCGAGAAATCGCTTTACGGTACTCAGCAATCAATATGCGCGTGAGCACAGAAAACTCGAAAACTACGCCAACATGAAAGCCCTTCAAAACGTCCTCACGAGAGTTGATGAGCGGTTGGGCAACGACCTGCCGGAGGGCATGGGCGCAGCTTCCGCAAACTTCACGGGCGAAGAAACTGTAGGCGAGCGCTGGGTAACAGAGGCTCAGGGCAAGGGCGACAGCGCACTGCACCCGATAAGCAAGGAGCAGGAGGCAAACCTCGCCGAACAGCAGCACAGAGCACCGCAGGAGATACCCAAGAAAGACTTAAACGGCAAGCTCACGAGCAAGCATGTTTCCACAATAGTCAACAGCGGTATGACACCGGCTGAGTTCTCAGAGGCTATGCTTGATGATGCGGCATTGGGTAAGTTCTCGCATATTAAGTATTCCGACGAGGAAGCGCTTGAGAAAGCAAACGGCAAGATCGCTGAAAAGGGCTGGACAGATGCCCTTGCAAACTACAAGGCTGAGATAAACAGCGGCAGGGTATCAAAGGACAACACCGTTATGGGCATTGCCCTTTACAACAACGCCGTCAACAGCGGAGACTACGCAACGGCAATGGACATTGCCTCGCTCATGGTCAAAAACTCCACGAACACGGCGCAGTCCCTGCAGGCCATGCGCATTCTCAACAAGCTCTCGCCCGAATGCAGACTGTACCTTGCGGCAAAGTCGATAGAGAACATCGAGGAAAACCTCAACGAGCGGTACAAGGACAACAAAGCGGATATCCATGTTGACAAAATCCTTTACGACGAGTACGCCAAGGCGCTCAGGCAGGGCGACGAGGACGGCATAAAAACCGCATGGGCTAACATAGAGCAGAACGTAGCACAGCAGATAGACGCGACGTGGTACGAAAAGCTCAACAACTTCCGCTATCTTGCCATGCTGGGCAATCCGAGAACGCATGTCCGCAACATCGTAGGCAACGCATTTTTCGTGCCCGTCAGAGCCGTCAAGAACACGATAGCATACGGCCTTGAGAACATAGCCGACGCGAAGATAAACGGCGGCATAGAGCGAAGCAAGGCAATACTAAACCCCAATAATGCAGCGGATGCGGCGCTTGTCAAATACGCAATGTCGGACTATGAGGCTGTGCAGGAGGTCATACTTTCGGGCGGCAAGTATGTCGATACATTTCAGGGCATAGACAAGCACAGGACGATATACAAGACCAAGATACTTGAGGCGGCACGCAAGGGCAACTCGGCAGCGCTCGACGCGGAGGACGCATGGTTCTGCAAGCCCGCGTATGCAAACGCGCTTGCCAAGTGGTACAAGGCAAACGGCATAAGCGCCGAACAGCTCAACACCGGCAAAGTGCCGGAGGAGACGATAATCAAGGCGCAGACCATTGCCATCAAGGAAGCGCAGAAAGCCACTTACCGCGATACCAACTGGTTTTCCGCTCAGGTCAGCAAACTCGGCAAGGTGGATAACAAAGTTGCTGCTGTGCTCATTGAGGGCGTTCTTCCGTTCAAGAAAACCCCGGCCAACATATTAGCACGCGCTGTTGAATACTCGCCGGTCGGACTTATAAAGTCCCTTGCGCTGGACACCAAAAAGGTCAAGGCATATGTGAACGGCAACGTTGAAAACGGCATGAGCCCGGCAGAGTTTATAGACGATATTTCGGCAGGGCTTACGGGCTCGGCGCTTATGGGGCTGGGCATACTTTTAGCCTCATGGGGCGTTCTGAGCGGCGGCGATGACGATGATGAAAAGCAGAATTATTTCGACGAGCTGAGCGGCAAGCAGAATTATGCCTTGAGCATAGGCGGTCTGAGCATCACGCTTGACTGGCTCGCGCCGGAGAGTATGCCGCTGTTTGTCGGCGTTGAGCTGTTCAATTCTCTGAGCAGCAAAAACGAGGACAAGGGATTTTTGCAGAACCTCATGAGCTCGGTCATGAGCCTGAGTACGCCGATGTTTGAAATGTCGATGCTGCAAAGCGTAAACGATCTTTTCGATAACCTCGCGTACATCAAGCAGGGACAGGGTACTTTTAAAATCGTATCGAGCATGGCAGCAAACTACATATCGCAGTATTTCCCGACGCTGTTTGGACAGATTGAGCGCTCATTTGAGGAAGCTCAGCGCGAGACGACATACATTGACCGAAACAGCAACGTCGGCTCTGAGCTGCAATACATGTGGGGCAAGATCGCAAACAAGATACCGTTTTACGATTTCAGTCAGATACCGTATATCGACGCATGGGGGCGCACGGAGGAGACCGGCAATCTCTTTGAGAGGATGCTCAACAACTTCATAAATCCCGCATACGTCAAGAAGGAGCGCCCGACGGAGATAGACGGAGAGCTCGAACGGCTTTACGATCTCGGCGAAACGAGCGTATATCCCGGCCGTGCAAAGACGAACACCAAGATAAACGGCGAGTACCTGACAGCCGACGAGTATGTAAAATACGCGACGACGAAGGGTCAGACCTCATACGAGCTTGCGCAGGGCGTTATAAACAGCGCGGCATATTCCGGCGCATCAGACCCCGAAAAGGCGTACATGCTCAAATATGTCTATTCCTACGCCGATCACATTGCAAAGTACGAGGTCAACAACGACTATTCGCTTGCAAAATGGGAGATGGCGGCATACAAGAGCGCAAACCCGATGCAGGCTATAATCGACCACGCACGGGAATATTACAATCCCGACAAAGAAAACTAAATAACATGGCAAGGGTGGAGTTACATGCTCCGCCCTTTTTTATTATGCTTGAGATATAAGCGAAAAGGAGGCAATGCCTTTGACAACTATAATGATCGGAAAGGCGCTGGCGGCGGTCACGGAAAACGAGACGCTTACCAGCGGCATGATTGGTGCGAAAGTGCGGTTTATATTCAGCGGAGAATGGAGCGGGCTAACAAAAACCGCAATATTTAAAGCAGGCTATACGACTAAAGCCGTTACGCAAGATCAGTGGGACGGAAACAGCTGCTCAATACCGAGTGAAGTTTTGAATAAAGCCGGTGAGCCACTGCTTGTGGGGCTATATGGCATTAACGCGAGTAAGAAAATAGCGACACCTACAGTATGGGCGACAGTTGGTGCAATCCGAAGCGGAGCAGACCCCAGTGCAGACGCATCAACAAGCGATACTCTGCCGGTGTGGGCACAGGTGCAGGAGACGGCAGAGAACGCGAAGGAAACAGCAGAAGCCGCAAAAGAACTGGCGGAGAACGCATATGTAAAGCCCTCCGGAGGAATACCGGATACCGACTTGACCGAGGAGGTTAATATGGCACTCGAGCGCGGCGCAAACTCATATGTAAAACCTGACACCGGCATACCTGAAAATCATTTGGCGCAGAATGTTAAAGATAAAATAAACAACGCCGCTGCGAAAGCCGATGCCGCTTTACCCAAAAGCGGCGGTACGCTGACCGGTACAGTGCAGCTCATTCCCGGCACTACTGGCTTTGGCGTTAAATTCGGGGACAATCTTCGCGTGTACGGCGGTAATACAAATCTTCAAATAGAAGGCAGCGAAAACGGCGTGCTTTGGGGCAGTGTTACCATAACCGGTATTGCAACACCGACACAAAACAATGGCGTTGCGAACAAAGAATATGTTGACGCTGCCGTAGCATCTATACAGACCGGAAGCGTAGAAACAGTTCATTATTACACCAATGACAGTTTTGAGGAAAATATGCTTTCCATTCTATACGGAGTGATCTATTACGATAGCAATTCGGGTTCCGGTGTTGCGGATTTAACATACAACTCTTTGTGCGTAAAATTCCTGAATGCGACGCCTTTTACACTGCGTGTAGATGATCCCGAAAACAGCACGTCCGCTTATCTGATATTTGATTACTTGGGCGCTGATTCGCTGTACGGACACTTCTTTGACAGCTCCGGCATGAGACGTTTCAAAGCGACTACCAGCGGCATAGTAGAAATACAGACATAAGGGGAATGCGAAATGTTCATAGCAACGACACCAACATTGAAATTCGCTCTTCCGTTTAGCACCGGTACAATAGCTGCAGGGTATATAACAATAGCGCAGAGCGGAAGTAACGTTATAGAAAAGCCGCTGAGTGACTGGACGTGCGACGGAAGCACTGTTACGGTGAAGCTCACTCAGAAGGAAACAATGCTTTTGATACCTGATGCGAATGTTGAAATACAGATGCGAATAAGGCTTAACGACGGAACGGCAATGGCATCTAAGATTTTCAACCTGACGGCAGAAAGGGTGCTCAAGGACGGTGAGATTTAATGCTCACATTCAACGCGGCATTTGCAGAAGAAAATAACTTTAATGTTGATTTCTCCAAAGACGAATTCAAAGTTGAACTGGGTGAGGGCGAAACTTTTGACGTAGATGCCGAAAACTTCATTATAATCAATGCGGGAGGAGCTGCGCTGACTCCCGCAACTAAAACAAAACTCGGCGGCATCATAGTTGGCGATAATCTCAAGATTACGGCTGACGGTACGCTGAGCGTAGATATGGCCGCTGAGATCGAGCAGGACAATACGCGCCCGATATCTTCGGCGCAAGTATATACGACAGTGGGCAATATTAATGCTTTGCTGGCGGCTATATAGGAGGCAGAATGAGCGTACAAACCGAAATAACGCGATTACAGGACGCGAGAAATCTTATAAGGGATAAGCTTATCGAGTTGGGGCTTGCGCAGTCAAATGCAAAAATAGATGCTTTGGCTACCGCTGTAGACGGCATAGAAAACAAGGGCGCTGTATCGGCGACTGTCAAGGAGGGCGAGACATATGCCATCCCTAAGGGCTACCATAACGGCTCTGGTACGGTTTCGGGTGTGGCGGGCGGCGGCAGCTACAATTTGCAGTCTAAAAGTGTTACCCCAACAAAAAAGCAACAGTCTGTAACGGCAGACCAAGGCTATTACGGCCTGAGTGATGTCACGGTCGCCGCAATACCGGAAGCATATCAAAATGTATCCGGAGTTACAGCCGGAGCGGCGGATGTAAAAGCAAACAAGATTATTGTTGACGCGAAAGGCAATACGATTGCCGGTACGATGCCGGATAACGGCGCAGTAGATACGGAAATAGACACCTACGGCAACCCGTACACGATACCGGCTGGCTATCATAACGGTTCGGGCAAGGTCAAAGTAAAAACCAGTTCGTTTTCATTTACACCTGATGAGACCGGCGTAACGATTATAGGCGCTAATGCCAGTTTTATAGTGAGCGGTAACATCGATCCCATCCCTCAAACGTATATAGACGGTAAAAACATTCGAGATACGATCATAAGCGAAAGTTCGCAGCCGTCTGATCAGGCATCGGCTGATATGCTTTTGACCGGGCACTTTTTGTGGGGCGGCAGTGACGAGAAGCAAACCGTCTCCAAAGTGACGGGCACGATGCCGAACAAAGGAGCTGTATCGGCCACAATAGATGGCTTGACTACGACAAGCTACACCATAGAGCAGGGCTATCACAACGGTTCGGGCACGGTGACTCTGTCAAACGATATCGAGCAGGCATTAGCGGCGATATAAAGAGGTGACAGTATGAGTATACAATCCGAGATAGACCGGCTCAAAAGCGCAGTGGGTGCTGCTTATGACGCAGCGAGAAGCAAGGGCGCGTCGATACCAGAGACAATGAACGCTGCAAATATCGCTGCGACAATACAGAGCATACCTGAGGCGACACCGATGACCGTAGACAGCGCCTTGAGCGGCACGAGCACGAACCCTGTCCAGAACAAGGTCGTCAAGGCAGCGTTAGACGGAAAGCTTGACAAGTCCGGCGGCACGCTGACCGGCAATCTTACCGGCCAGTACCTTACCGGTACATGGTTGCAGACTACACAGGCATCTGATTTGAATTCTAAACCCGGTAAAATTGCGGTGTTAGATGACTCGGGCTGGGTGTATTATCGTACACCGGCCGAGCTGGCATCAGATATCGGCGTCGTAGCCCCCGCCGACTACATCGTAGAAAAGGGCACGTCCAACGGCTGGCAATATCGCAAGTGGGACAGCGGCGTAGCCGAGTGCTGGCGAGATTTGAGCGTAAGCACAGCGTGCTCTACGGCGGTTGGAAGCTGGTACAGAACAGCGTCACTGTCCGTGGGCGCATATCCCTTTACGTTTACAGCCGCGCCGAATTTACAGATGCAGTTCGAAACGTTTGCGGGCACAGGCGGCCTTGTGTGGTCGACGGGTACGGCCAGTTCGACCCCTAAAACGCGACCGGCGAACATATACATCATCCGCATGGCATCGGCTGCATCGATCACAGGCACGGTGCACTACTACGCTATAGGTAAGTGGAAATAGAAAGGAGGCACACCCGTACCGCCGGAGGACGGCACGGCAGAGCAGCCTATCACCTTTACGCCGGGCATGACGGTTTACCCCAACTACTATTACACCGACGGCACAACGCGCTATGTCTGCGTACAGGGCGGCAATCCCGATACCATCGGCGAGGGCGATTATTTCACGGAGTTTTAATTGCAGACGATGCGTAGCTTGTGACCGGCATTAATGCCGTTTGCAATATAGCGCCTTGACCGTCCCATTACGAGACGAGTGCGCACGAAGTCAAGAGCGCGAAATTGCCCCCTGCCGTCCGGGGACTTATAAATAGGCGGCTTGTAAAAAGAAAACTGCGGCGGCTCAGTTTAGATAGACAGCACAAGCCCGAAAAAAGAATAGCTATCCTTGAAGATTTACAACCGCCATAAATTGAAGATCATCTCGTAGGGCGCGAGATGGGTAAAATAAAAAATGCCCACCGAGATGATTAAGGACGGTGATTTTTAAGTATGAATATTACCCCGAAGCAGGTGCTTGCCACTGACGGCAACGGAGGTAACCTTGTAATGGGCGAAGACGAGAAAGTATATTCTGGACTTTTAGAGGAGGATTAAAAAGATGGATTATAAAGAGCGTATGAAAAACGAGTATATCGAACTGAAAGGCAAGTATGATAAACTGCACAAAATGCTTGTCAAGTATGATGCGGGTAAGTTAAATTTCACGCTAAACTGCCCCATACAACTTCTGCGAGATCAGGCGGCAGCGATGGGTAAGTATCTGTATATTCTCGAGGTACGCGCAGAGATAGAGGAAGTGGAATTATGAGTAATAGTTCTCTTGTCTCATACACACGGATAAGTCCCTACAGGTCAAGCCGCGAGGGGCACACGATAGACACCATCACTATACACTGTGCGGCTGCTCAAGCAGAGGTGGAGACGCTGGGCAGGCTGTTTCAGGCCAAGCAGGCGAGCGCAAACTACGGCATAGGACCTGACGGCAGAGTGGGAATGTATGTCGAGGAGAAAGAGCGAAGCTGGGCAACATCCGACGGCGCCAACGACCGACGCGCAGTGACTATCGAGGTGGCGTGTGAAAACAAGCATCCATATGCAGTTAACGATGCAGCATACAAGGCGCTGCTCGACCTCGTGACTGATATATGCCGTAGGAACGGCATAAAAAAGCTCGTGTGGAGCACCAGCAAAAATGAAAGAGTGAACCATCTCAACGGCAGCAACATGACCGTGCACCGCGATTACGAAAACAAAGCTTGCCCCGGACAGTGGCTTTATGACAGACACGGCGAGATAGCCGCCGAAGTGAACAGGCGGCTTTCCAAAAAACAGGAGGACGATGAAATGACCAGATATAAAACGATAGACGAGATGCCGAAAGGCTATCAGGCAGAGGCGCAGGAGCTTGTCGGCCTCGGCTTTAACGGCTACAGCGACGAGCGCGGCCTGTACGTCACCGAGGACATGCTGCGCACGATGATTATCAATCTGCGCATGTGCAAGGCGATGATTGCCGCGCTTCCGGACAACAGCATCGATAAGGATGCGCTGCTGGAAGAGTTCAAGCGCAATCTCAAGCTGCGCGTGGAGGTAGAATAAGCCCATGGGTGAAAACATAATCGTTGCTATCATCACCGGTGTACTCACGTTCATAGGAGTTCTTATCAGCAACAGCAAGTCGCAGGCGGTAATGGATGCCAAGGTAACAGAGCTGACGCGCGAGGTGAGAGAGCACAACAATTTTGCAAAGCGTATGCCGGTAGTCGAGGAGCAGATTAAGGGTGTCAACCGCCGGATAGCAGACCTTGAAACGGAAATGAAAAACCATCATCACTAACAGGAGGCTACATAATGAAAATCAACTGGACTGTAAGACTGAAAAACAAAACGTTTTGGCTCGCACTCATTCCGGCGGTGCTGCTGCTTATTCAGGTAGTGGCCGCAGTGTTCGGCATCGATCTCAAGCTCGACGGGCTGGGAGACAAACTGCTGGCTATGGTAAACGCGCTGTTTGCGGTGCTGACCATTCTCGGCATTGTAACAGACCCCACGACCGCCGGTGTCAGCGACAGTAAGCAGGCTATGACCTACGACTGCCCGAAGTGCGACAAGAAGTAAATGACACAAGCTCGCTTGAGGCTGCCGCCGGATATGGCTATGCTGCCGCGCGAGCAGTGGGAAGAGCTTATATACAGCTCGAATCTCGGACGCGAGGGCAGCAAGATCGCGGATCTGTATTTCATTCAGCAGATACCGCAGATAGACATTGCAGAAGAAATAGGGCTTGATCGAAAAACCGTCTCAAAGCGCCTTTCTACGGCAAGAGCAAAAATCGAACACAATTATGAGCGGCTTTTCAAAAGCTAAGAGAAGGCATAAACCTCCTCTTTTTTTACGCGTATATTCCCCATAACACGGACGTTGAGTACCCCCTTGAGATCGGAAAAAGCTTTAAGCTTTTAAGTACAAGGAGGCGGCGAAATGTTCGTGTTTTTTAATCCCAACCCGGATGCAAAGCGCGTGGGCGATTGCACCGTGAGGGCGATAGCCAAGGCGATGAATACCGTTTGGGATAAGACCTATCTCGCTTTGTGCGTTGAAGGTCTGAGACTGCATGACATGCCCTCGGCAAACAATGTTTGGGGTAGTTACCTTAAAGCTAACGGCTTTAGACAGCATGCGCTGCCGGACACCTGTCCCGAGTGCTACACAGTAGCCGCCTTCGCCGATGAACATCCGCAGGGCACTTATGTGCTCGCGCTGTCCGGCCACGTCGTAGCGGTCGTAAACGGCGACTATTACGACACGTGGGATAGCGGAGACGAGGTGCCGGTCTACTACTTTGAAAAACGGGAGGAACAGTAATGACTTTTGGTTACAACGCAGCGTATGGGTATTATCAGCCGCCTATGATGGACAACCTCGCGCAGATGCGAGCACAGCAGCAGCCTGCACAGCAGGGCATGATTTGGGTGCAGGGAGAGGCGGCAGGCAAGTCGTATCTCGTCGCGCCGGGCAACACAGTGCCACTGTGGGACAGTGAGCGGCAGACGATATACCTAAAGTCCGTAGACGCTTCGGGTATACCGACAATGCGAATACTTGACTATGCGGAAAGAACGCAGTCAATGCCGGCCCCCGGCGTGGAGTATGTGACACGCGCAGAGTATGACGCGCTCGCAAAAAAGGTCGAGGCGCTTATACCGAAGGAGGAAGTAAGTAATGGGTAATCCGCTTTTTCAGGCTGTTGGCGGCGGCATGAACCCGCAGTTTCAGAACCTTGTGCAGCGCTTCCAGCAGTTTAAGAGTACGTTCCAGGGCAACCCTCAGCAGGAGGTACAAAAGATGCTGCAAAGCGGCAGAATAACGCAGCAGCAGTTAAATCAGGCGCAGGCATTTGCGCAGCAGTTTCAGGCACTTATGAAGTAAGTACATTTTATCCGGCCGGGTATTTGTAAATACATATCGAAAGGAAAACTAAACAATGGCGATTTCTTCTGATGCGCCGGTAATGACTATGCCGGTTGCACCAACCTCAGCAAACAGCGGCTTCGGCGGTTTTGGCGGTGACGGATGGTGGATAATCCTCTTTTTCATCGTGCTTTTCGGCTGGGGCGGTAACGGCTGGGGCGGCAACAACGGCGGTGTTATGGACGGCTATGTCCTAACCTCCGACTTTGCAAACCTCGAGCGCAAGCTTGACGGCGTTAACAGCGGTCTGTGCGACGGCTTCTACGCCATGAACACGGGAATGCTTAACGGCTTCGCCGGTGTCACTCAGGCAGTTACAAACGGCTTCTACTCTTCCGAGCTGTCGCGCTGCAATCAGCAGGCCGCACTTATGCAGCAGCTGAACGCAATGCAGATGCAGGCTCAGGAGTGCTGCTGTGAGAACCGCGCGGCAATTGCTCAGGTGCGTTATGATATGGCAACACAGGCATGCGACACGCGCAACACCATTCAGAACAGCACTCGCGACATTATCGACAACGCCAACTGCAACAGCAAGGCAATTCTCGACTTCCTCGTGAACAGCAAGATGCAGGATTTGCAGACCGAAAATCAGAACCTCAAGCTTGCAGCTTCTCAGGCAGCGCAGAACAATTACCTTGTCTCGCAGCTCAGGCCGAGTCCCACTCCGGCTTACATCACCTGTAACCCGTGGGCAGCGTCCGCACCTTACGGCGCTTGCGGTAACTGCGCATAACAATTGCACAGCACAGCTTTTTCGTGACTTCACGAAAATGATCGGGCTTTTACCGATACTAAGATCAAGCGGTGAGGCTCACGTCTCACCGCATTTTTTATGAAAGGACAAACATTATGGCTACTTGCAAAAAACTCAAAGATAAGTACATTAAGCATCTTATGAGCATGGACTTAGATAAGCTCGATATGACAGAGCTGAATACCTTCGCATTTATCATCAAGACGCTTGATGAGACCGAACGCGGAGATTATTTTGACAGAATGGTCAAATTGATGCCTTGGAGTAACGGCACATGTGCGGCTACTCGAGCAACCGACAAGGAGGATAAGACCGATGGCTGAATTTACAAACTCTAATATCGTGACCGTCGCGGCGGGGCAGAATGTGCCTCTGACGGAGACGGCAGTGCAGGGTAATTGCAGCATCGTACACCGTGAGGGCGCGGGCATTGTCACACTGCGCGGTCTGACAAACCAGTGCAGGGCGCGTTTCCGCGTTGCCTTCGGCGCGAACATAGCGATACCCACGGGCGGCACGGTCGAGGCAATAACCGCCGCTATCGCAATAAACGGCGAGCCGCTTACCAGTGCGACGGCGACCGTGACACCGGCTGCCGTTGAAAACTACTTCAACATTTATGTTGCGGCAAATGTAAACGTTCCGCGCGGCTGCTGCCTGACTGTGGCGGCGGAGAACACGAGCGGACAGGCTATTAACTTCGCAAACTCCAACCTGATCGTTGAGAGAATTGCATGAGAGGAGTAAAACTATGAGTATGAGATCACTTGAAAAACTTCGCGATATGCTGTGCGAGGAGCTTGACGATATCGCGGAACAGGGCGAGCTGAACACAGGCGCACTCGAGGTCATCGACAAGCTTGTACACAGCGTCAAGAACATCGACAAAATCATGATGGCCGATGGCTACAGCCGTACCGGTGAATGGGACGCAGAGGGTTACATGCGCGGCAACAGCTATCGCAGAGGCCGCGACAGTATGGGGCGCTTTACCTCCCGCGATGCTGGGTACAGCCGCAGAGGGTACAGCCGCGCCGACGGCGTGGAACACGCTATAGAGCAGCTTGAGGATATGCTCAAGGATGCGGGCGGCGAGTCTGAGCACATGGCGATAAAGAAAGCTATCAGTGTGCTGAAAAACGCGTGAAATGACAAAGAGCTCGGATGGTTTATCCGGGCTCTTTTTTGACGAAAAAAATGTAGTGAAAATGTAGTGAAATATATGCGAAAATGTGCAAAAATACACTAAAATATGTATGGTAAGCTCAAAAATTCGAGCAAGAAATCCGAAACTTTTTAAGTATAAAAGTTATAAATAATGCGTAAAACAAAGAAAAACCACCACTTTTGTGGTGGTTTTATCTTGGAGCTGCTGGGCAGATTCGAACTGCCGACCTCATCCTTACCAAGGAAATAAAAACATAGATATATCAACGAAAACGAGAAATCATGTAGTAGAAATGTTGTTGCTTATAAAATTGTCAAGTTTGGCTGCACTTAGGGTTTTCCGACTCTCTTTTATGTGGTTATATACCTCGCGTGTTGTGCTTGCTGAGGCGTGACCAACGATAACCTGAGTGTCCTGCTCATCAAGCCCTGCATCGAAACATAGTGTTACAAATTCATGCCGGAGCTGGTGCGGTGTGATGCGCGGCACATAGGTAGTTGAAACATACTTATGTTTATTGTTAGGATTGATGTGTTCTTCCTTTATTATATCAGATAGCCCGGCCTCTTTACAATATGCTTCCCACCGATGGCGAAACTGTATTTGTGTTAACGGGGACTTGCCGCCGTCAAGTGAAAACACATATCCTCGTTTACGTTTGGGTAATGCCTCTTCAAGCGCCTTAAGGAGGGGGACCGTGCGATTGCCTGCTTCTGTTTTTGGTTTTTTTATAACCGGTTTGTTTGGCTGCCATGAGACAGACTTTGACACATGTATGAGCCCGTCGTGTATATCCTCCCAACGCAGAGCGAGGGCTTCTCCCTTGCGTAAACCGGAATACATGAGAAAGTACGCGAACAAACCGAAATCGGCGTTTAGGCCGTTTTTGACGCGCTCAGCATCCTCGCGGTTGATAAGATCGCGCCGCTCCTGCTTAAGCCCTGTAGGCAAGCGTACAGCGGTGCATGGATTAAAACTTATGAGGGAATTAGGCTGTGTTATATAATAATCGAACATCATGCGCAGAATATCAAGAGGGCGTTGAACAGTTGAGCGCTTATATCCTTTGGCGGCAATATCTCTTATCATAGCCTGTATCTGCGCCGGAGTTACATCTTTAAGCAGGCAGTCTCCGATATAGCTGTTTATGCGTTTGATAGGAGCCTCGTAACCTTCGAGCGTTTTATAGGAAACGCTGTTTTCTTTTGTTTTTCTCCACTCTTCAAGCGCCTGTTCAACAGTGTAGCCGTCCTCTTTTGCTGCCTGATATGCTATTATCTTCTTTTTCAGCTCGGCTTTGGTTTTACCGTAAAGGACTTTGTTTTTGCCGTTGCCGAGTGGAATAGCTTCGGCCCATCGTCCATCTGTTTTGCGTTGATACATATTTATCCCCTTTAACGCCGCAGATCATGTCGGCTTTACATTTCATTTCCCTTTTCGCTCCGCAGGATTTTTCTTGCCCTCGGTTACAGCTAAAATAATAAAAACAACAGCTTCTAACGCCATTGATATGGCCGTCCATGTGGAGAGCATTCCGTTTGCATAATTCCATGTCGTAACAAACACGGTATAAAATGCGCCAATTATCATTAGTACCATTGAAAATTTATGGCTACCATCAACGATTTTCCCAACAGCATAAAGTATTACAATCGGCGTTAATAAATATGTTATAAAATCAATCCATTCAAGCGAGCTCTGATATGCTCTTGGAGTGAAAAGATTTAATAACTTGTAAAGAATATTTACGACAACAGGCGCAAAAAAATATGCTACAACAAAAACTACAACCGCCAAGGCATATCTCCACCATTTGTACTTCATTTCTTTTTCTCCTTTTCCCTCAAACGCTCACGGTTAATCCTGTGGGCGTTTTGCTGCTTTGGCATCATGGATTACGGTTTTCACTGCAAAGGAAATCAGAGCGACGGCAGCAAGCACCACAATAGCCAGGAACACGGCCAGCACTGTTAAGCCGCCGGATTTGAACAAGCCGATGTTCTTTAGCTGTATATCAAATATGATATATCCCACGACCGCACACAGCAGGATAGCGCATACACCGACAAGGCAGAATACAAGTGGCCTGTAAACAGCGTTCATGCGCTTGTGATGCTCAACGTCATTTTCCAAACACGCCGCTTTAACCTCCAATGCGTTTATTCGCTTTAGCTGTGTAACGCTGCCCTCTGTGTTTGTTATACCGAACAGCTCGTCCAAGGATAAGCCGAGTGCTTTACAGGTTGCCGCAGAGTAGTAAAGCAGCGGCTGCTTCGTAGTGCCGGAGTTGACGGAGCAAATGCTATTATAGGGAACGCCGCTTATCCTTGCCAGTTCTGCCAGCGTAAGACTGCTTGAAGCTCTCGCTTTTCGCAGCGCCTCAGGGTACTCGTCAAAGTAAGATTGCATGTCCTCCATTTTTGACACATTAAGCATCTCCCCTATTAAAATTTCTTGAAATACACGAGAAATTCTTGAATTACACGATGAATTCTTGAAATTCACGAAAATTTCGGGTAATTCCCGAAATCAATTTCGGTTATTTCTTTAAGGTTTCGGTTATTTCTGCATGGACATTTATCAAGACAGATGCTACGCTATAAGTACAGCAAGCAACATTTTACAAACGCTGTGTGAAAAAATGTCCTGCCCTGTTGGCGCAGCGGCAGGACGGATTAAATTAAAGAGGTGCAGCATGAGAAACAATACGAAAAAAACTACGCCTGAACCCCTAAGGGCTAAGTGGCTTGCAAGAAACAAAACTGTTATAATAATAACCGAGGCAAGCGACGAGCGCATACAAGAGCTTCTGAGGCTGTTTGACGACGGCCGCAGACTGCCGGGGTCATGAAGAAGATTTCGCGATTCTTTATAATAAGGCTTGCGTTTTGTATGCAAATGCGTTATTATCTAATCAAGATAAATAAAAGCAAAATTATATCTCGTTCGGATATGTCAATGAGGGCACATTAAGTGTCTATACATATAATAGCACTATTGCGTCAAAAAAGGTATAAATATTTACATTTTCGGCAGTTTGTCCGAAACGGAAGAGGGGAAACTGCACAGATTGCACAACAAAAGAAAATTACATGAGAGAGGGGAATAAAAATGCTGACTGACAATCAAATGAAAGCGCTGTGCGAGATGCTCGGATATTTTCCGGCATTTGCAGAGGAAAAAGAAGCTTTCAACCGCCTCACCGCGGATGCGACAAAAAAGCAAGCAGGCTTTCTTGAGCATGTTAAAACCCGGTTCAAGGATTTAGCCGGAGACCCGGAACGCAGGGCAATAGAAACCAAACTGACGGCCTACATATGCGTAATGGACGAAAAGCAGTTAATAGGCATGAAAGGGTTTACGGAAGGCTGCAAAGCCATGGAAAAGAGGTACAAAGATGCTGAGCGCTGACGAACTGAAAATGTTCCGCTATGAGCTGGATCATAACTTTCCCATGTTCAGCGAGTGGGAAAAGGAAAAGCTCATGGATCTTGCAGAGCACGGCACAAGCGGACAAATTAGAGTTTTGACCGCTCTCGCCATAGCCTTTTTGTGGGTTAAAGAAAGTGCAGGGAAGAAACAATGTTGACTGCTGACGAATTAAAAACACTGCGCGAGATACTTGACAATGATGCCGAGCTTGACGACGGCAGCAAAGCAATGATTATGGGCATTGCTGAGCGCAACGATGTTGAGGGATTTAAGTTTCTTACTTTGCTTCTGTATATGCTTCAAAAATACCCTTTACAAACTTCCGGTCAGCAGGAGACATCCGCCTAAGCATTTCGGCAATGCGGATAAGCTCCTGAACGGTAAGATCAGTGCCCTCGATGGCATTCATGAGTGCACTCACATCTTGCGGTGTCGCATCGGGAAAGTGATACAACACATTGTCGCGAAAATTAGATATAGCATCGTTTTTATCGAGCTCTTCATCCGTCGGGATGGAGGGCTCTTTTTTTATGCCGAAAAGCAGTTCCTCGGGAGTTACGCCGAAATACTCGGCGATCATCTCAATTGTGGCGGGGCGAGGTGTAGAGCCTCGTTTCCACTGCGTAACGGAGCCTGATGCTACTCCTAACTCTTTGGCAACTCCGTTTGCGCTTTTTCCTGCAGCCTTACAAAGCTGGTTGTAGTTAGTAAAGAAGTCCAAAATTATACCTCTTAATTTGTGAGACTTGACGAAAAACTCATAAATTATGAGTTTTTACGCAGCAAAGCATTGACATCTCATAAAAAACGAGATATACTCACGAACTGTGAGGACAAACTCATAAAATATGAGACAACGAAACAGACTGATTTGATTGGTGGCACATTCATAATAGCTTATTGTTTCCGTTTTGTCAATATTAAATCTCACAAAAAACAAGAAAGGGGGAGAAAAGTGAAGAAGCTTAAAAAGGACCTGAACAGAGAGCTATACAAGTCATTTGCCGAGAAGCACCCGAATCTGCCGCTCATACTCGCAATATTCGCGCTAATATCGGCGTTTCTTGCACCGCTCATACGCGGCGGCTAAAGCAAATATGCCTTGAGTGCGGCAGCAACGGCAATGCCTGTTGTTATCCAATAGCGAACCTCGTTATACACAAGCTCTGACCGGAGTACACGACCGGAATTTGTTAGCGAATAGCAATCGCTGCTGCGCCGCACATGGCCGTTTGTTTCAAAGTCCTTGAGGAGAGCATTAATATCGAGGGCTTTGGACAATCTAAAGTGATTCAAAATGTCTGCTTTGGACATTTGGCCGTTTTTATGAAGTAAATACAAAATTTTAAATTGCGGATTTATAAACATGCAGATACCTCCTTTTTTATAGGAGGGTATCACGAAATGTAAGCAATTGCAACAGAAAGGAGGCAGAATGAGTGAACTTTAAGAAAGCAAGACTGGCGGCAGGGCTTACGCTCGACGAAGCTGCAAAAAAGCTCGGCTATGACCATACCGCTATTGTCGGATGGGAAAAGGGCAAGTGGCTGCCAAGGGCGGCAAAACTGCCGGAAATTGCGAAAGTCTACGGTTGCACCGTGGATGAGCTGCTGAAAGGGGAGTAAATAAAATGCCGAGAGAACGCGAGGAATACCGGGACAATCTTGAAGCGCTGCTGGCCTTTTTCGGAGACAGGCGCTTAGTCACGATATCGGACGTTGTAAGGTACACCGGATGCGACAGGCGGACGGTGCAGAAGCTGTACAACATACAGCCGGGCGGCATAACGCTGCCGACGCTTGCGCGGCGCATGTGCCGCTGAAAGGGGAACAAGGAAATGACACTTGTATTGTTTTGCTTTGCCGTCATGGGCGTGGTGCTCACGATAGGCGGCATTATATCGGCGCTTGTGTGGTTTGCCGATACTGCGGAGGCCGAGTGCGCGAAGCGGCGCGGGAGATATACATTTAAATAATAAAAAGGAGAACGACAAATGAACCTTTATTGGGTAGATAACGCGATCTACAAGCTTTACGACGAGTTCGTAGACCCTGAGACGGGGGAGCTTACAGACCCCGAAGCATTCGCGGCGAGATATGCAGAGCTTAGCATCAGCCGCGAGGAGATTATTGAAAACACGCTGCTGCTTTACAAAAACTGCGTAAGCGACGCGGCGGCGATAGCGGAGGAAATCAAGGTGCTCAAGGCACGTCAGGCCGCGCTTGAGAAACGCGCGGACAGGCTCAAGGCCGACGCTTCCGACGCGCTGGGCGGTGAGAAGTTCCAGACCGCGAAAGTGGCTGTGTCGTGGCGCAAGAGCACGGCGGCAGAGGTCGACGAGAGCCTTTGTCCCGAGGAATACATAACGACGAAGGTAACGACCGCACCGGACAAAAAGGCCATTACAGCGGCGCTCAAGGCCGGTACGGAGATACCCGGCTGCAAGCTGGTCGAGCGCATGAATATGTCGGTAAAGTAGGTGCGGAATGAATAATATGAAATTTTACGACTACGCGCGCAGCGTACCCGAAGTCGCTATGAAGCCCATAAACGCCGGGCGCTTAAAGGGCATGTCGGACATAAATCCGATGTGGCGCATAAAGACGCTGACCGAAATGTTCGGCCCTTGCGGTATCGGCTGGTGGTACGACATTATCAGCGAACGCCTTGAACACGATCCCATAACCAAGCAGACGGCGGCGTTTGTGGATATCAAGCTTTATTACATAGACCCCGACAACGGCGCTGTCAGTCACGGAATACCCGGCACGGGCGGTGCAAGCTTTGTAGCGCAGGAGCGCAACGGTCCGTATATGTCCGACGAATGCTTTAAGATGGCGCTTACGGATGCAATAAGCGTAGCGGCTAAGGCGCTGGGGCTTGCGGCAGATGTGTACTTTGCAAAGGACAGGACGAAATACGATACACCACAGCCGAAAGAGCCGGAAGCACCGAAAAAGGACAATATATCGCTTAAGTGTGAGGAATGCGGAATGTTCATCGAGGATTACATTGCGCAGGACGGCACCAAGACCAGCGCATTCAAGATAGCAAAGCTTACTAAGAAGGAAACCGGCAAGTGCCTTTGTAAGAGCTGCTACGAGGGGCGCAAAAAATGAGGGCTGAGATACACGATCTGACTTTCACGATGGACGGGGCGCAGGTGATATCTTTCCGCACAAAGGACGATTGCCGCGAGCTGTACGAAACGCTGAAAGGCAAGGATTTAGATGTTACGGCCAAGAAACACCGCGAACCGCGCAGTCTGAACGCTAACAGCTATGCATGGGTGCTTATGGACAAGCTCGCCGCGAAGATGCACATAGCAAAGGAAAGCCTGTACAAGGGCTATGTGAAGAACATCGGCGGCAATAACGATCACCTGTACATTGCCGATGAAGCTGTAGGGCGCTTCTGCGACGCGTGGGAAAGCTACGGCTTAGGCTGGCTGACGGATGTCGTACCTACCAAACGGGTAAAGGGCGTATCGGAAGTCATAGCCTACTACGGCAGCAGCGTATACGACACGGAACAGATGTCGCGGCTCATAGACCTTGTGGTGCAGGACTGCCAGTCAGTCGGAATCGAAACCAAAGACCCGAACGACATAGCCAGTATGTTAGAGGCGTGGGATGGCAGATAGCATCATGCAGACGGAAAAAGCCTGTTTCATCACCGGCAGCACGACACAGCTTTGCCGTCACCACATTTACGCGGGCGGCAGACGGCAGACTTCGGAAAAGTGGGGCTGTTGGGTGTGGCTGCGCTACGACTGGCACAACGGCGCAAGCTACGGCGTTCACTTTAACCGCGATCTTGATATCCGGCTAAAGCAGCAGTGCCAAGAACAATTTGAAAAACTGTACGGACACGAAAAATTCATGGAAGTGTTCGGCAAGTCATGGATATGAAAGGGGATAACACATCATGTTGAATTCAACCACCATAATGGGGCGGCTTACAAAAACGCCCGAACTGCGATACACAAAGACGGGCGTACCCGTCGTATCGTTTTCCGTTGCCTGCCAGCGCGACTATGCAGGCTCGGAGGGAGGACAGCCTAAGACCGATTTTTTCGGTTGCGATGCATGGCGCGGCACGGCTGAGTTTATCGCCAAGTATTTCGATACCGGCGATATGATCGTCGTTTCCGGCAGATTGCAGAACGACGAATGGACGGACAATGACGGCAAGCGCCGTATTACAACGAAGATCACCGCCGAACACGTTTACTTCGGTGAAAGCCGCAGAAACAAGCAGGTAGCGGACATAAGCGCCGCAGACTTTGAAGACCTCGACGATGACGGCGAATTACCTTTTGCTTAAGGTGTGTGTAGGTAATGGCAAGAAAATATGTCAAGGCCTATTTCGATTGGATCGAGCAAATGTCAGCCCTGTCAGATGCTGAAAAAGGACGGCTATTTACCGCCATACTTGAATATGCGCGGTCAGGCCGGGAGCCTGAAAACAGCGGACGGGAAGGGCTTGTGTTTCCGACATTCAAGGCGACATTAGACCGAGAAGCTGAAATATCCGCTATTAGGTCGGAAAACGGCTCAAAAGGCGGCAGACCAGCTAAAGCAAACGAAAGCAGCCAAAAGCAAAATAAAGCAAATGAAAGCAAAGCAAACCAAACAGAAGCAAACGAAAGCAACCAAAAGCCTACTAATAACACAAGACATAAGACACAAGACACAATGACACAAGACATAGGACAAAAGACACAAGACAATAATGCGCGCACGCGCGATGCTGACGCATTTGCCGCTTTCGCGGCTGGTGATGGTGATCTTTTGGCAATCTTAAAGGATTTTGAAAAGATGCGCAAGAGCATCAAGAAGCCCATGACACCGCATGCGAAGGAGCTTTTGGTCGGCAAGCTTAAAAACAACTTCCCGCCGGAACAGTGGAAGCCGGTGCTTGAACAGTCAATCGTTAAGTGCTGGCAGGATATATACCCGCTTAAAGAACAGGAACAGCAGCGGCTGGGCGTTGTTGCACACACCGAAAAAGCAAGTGCGCAGCAGCTTGAAAGCCTTAAGGAAATCTACAGGAAAGTAAAAGGGGAACAACAATGAACGAAACAAAACGCATAGACCCGTCGATGCTTGACGGAAAAGAACCGATAGCGGTTGGTTACAAGATATTCAACTGGGATTGGACAGGCTACAACGACTACAGCTATGCCGACGAAAACGGCGAAATCGAGGGCGGCGTGCATACCGTTACGGGCGACCTTAAACACTGCGGCTGGGGGCTGCACTACTGCGAAAACCCCGTTGACTGCATGCGATACCGTGATTTGATCCAGTGGAACAAATTCGCGCTGGTTGAAGCCTACGACGAAAACATCAAGCGCGACAACGACGACAAAAGCGTTTGCAGAACGCTGAAAATCAAGAAAGTGCTATCGTTCGACGATATGATTAAAGCTTGCAAGGAATATCAGGCCAACGGCTCCGGCATCAGCTACGGCTACGGCACCAGCAACGGCTACGGCATCCGCGACGGCTCCGGCATCAGCAACGGCTCCGGCATCAGCAACGGCTCCGGCATCAG
>ERZ1024365.21-NODE-21-length-43117-cov-22.827899_pt1 | contig 43117 bp, 73 predicted proteins | sample MGYA00520788_ERZ1024365 | MGnify/ENA primary metagenome ERZ1024365 (study PRJEB33242, sample SAMEA3444265) | Homo sapiens | biome: Host associated; feature: Gastrointestinal tract; material: Stool | place: Uganda | collected 2011-01-01 ... | reverse complement strand
GGTGGTTATGCCCCGCGATGAGCAGCAGGAGACCCAGGAGATGCGGACATGCGTATTTACCGTCACTGCGTACTGCCCCTGTGAAAAATGCTGTGGAGTGTATGCAAATGGCTACACAGCCACCGGCGAAAAGGCCACCCAGGGCGTGACGATCGCCGCAGACCCAGATGTGCTGCCGATGGGTACGGAAATCGAACTGGACGGCCATACATACACCGTGCAGGACACCGGCGGAGCCATTGCCGGGAATCGGCTGGATCTGTATTTTGACAACCACGAGGACGCACTCCAATGGGGCGTGCGGGAAAAGATCGTGAGGTGGGCCGAATGAAAAGCCACTGCGTAAAGGATTGCCCGGACAGGCTCCCCTGCGGGGCCTGCCGGAAGAGCTGCGAGGCGTTCCGGGCGTATGAGGTTCAGCGGCTGGAGGGAAAGCCCTGGGTGGATCAAGCCAACACCGCCGCACGGGAGCGCTATGTGCGGCAGAGCGCGAGGTTTGCAAAGGCTGGGAAACGACACATGAGATAGGAGGATGACAATATGGATACTGTGAAGTTTATTGAGGAACGCAACAGAATGTGCAAGAGTTTTGATGCTGGATGTAAAGGGTGCCCTGCTTTTAATGTTTGCGAGTATGAGCTAAGTTGCGCAGTTGGCCAATTGTCAACGCTGGACACTACGGCTCCAGATTTTACTGTGAGGAGGGCTGACGATGGCTGAACAAATGCAGCTATATGACGTATCGGAGAATCAGCCACATGCAGATAGAGCTAAACGGAAATGGGAAAATTGCTTTCAAAGATGGAGCAACCAACAATTTGCTAACGAGCACAGTCCTTTTGGGTGCTGCGGTTTTGGCAGCATGTGTGATTACTGTGAGGATAATACGTATGGACGCCCCTGCGTCAGGGCACTGAACAGCATGCTCCGAGAAAAGCACCTGAAAATAGACTATGAGACGGCTGACTATGAAAATGTATGGGAGGGGATTTTAGGCGATGGCTGAATACATTAAGCGAGAAGCTGTGATTGATCTAATCACACGTCGGTACGAAAATCCAGAAATCTGCACGCAGGAAATCAACAGTATGCCCACCGCCGACGTGACCCCGGTGGTGCATGGGCGGTGGGAAGAAAGCATTGATGAGTGGGTCGGAACGGATGTCTACACCTGTTCCAAATGCAGAGAGAGCTATGTGCTTGTGGAGGGGACACCGAAGGAAAATTTGTGGCACTACTGCCCCAACTGCGGGGCGAAGATGGACGGTGCGGAATGAAGATATACAAAAATCCGTGGGTGACGCGAGAAAGCTACTTTGTGAAAACCGGCACTGCAAAGTCGGCAAAGATGGAGGCATCAAAATCCAGCGGCTATTCTATTGATTTTTGGGACGGCAAGTGGGTCGTCCGTAAGACAGCCTATTATAACAAGTCCCTATCTGAAATGCCCGTTGTTTGCGAAAACAGATGCAGTTTGCAGGCGCGAATTGATAAGGCGATTGTGGACACGGTTCTTTGGTTTGTAGAGGTGGCGAAGATGGATGGAGGTGCTGACAATGAAAATCCACATCCCTGAATTTAGAGCAATGGCCAAGTGCAACCAACATTTAGACCACGGGCCTATTGATATAGATTTAGGCCCCGATTTTGTTAAAGTGGTGCGGTGCAAGGAGTGCGAACACGCCGAACGGTATGAGAGGACAGATGGAACCGTAGGCTATTACTGTGGACACCCGCAAAACACCTTCACCTATGGTGAGCGCTGGGATCGTGCATTCAAACCGGTAAAAGAGGCAAACGATTTTTGCAGCTACAGCGAACGGAAGGACGGTGCGGAATGTTAATTTGCACTTGCCCTAACGAACTGAAATGCCCCGCAATAGGATCAGATGTAATGTGTTTGCCGTGGTGCGAATATTTGGAGGACGGTGACGGCGATGATTGATGAATGCAAGTGGATGCAAGACGAGGTTTGCGTCAATGCGGATTGCCCAGCCTGTGCGGACTATTGCCCGGTGGCAGATACTCCGGGCGTATGTAAATACGAGGAGAGGGGTGATAGCGATGTTAAAAAGGCAAAACGGCAGACCGGTGCCAAATAATCCGGCCAAGGCCTACGAGCTGGGCCGCTTGGATGGCACCAAGCAGTGCATGGACAATGTTTCCTGCGTGCTGCTGGACAAGCTCGGATTCCATGTGCGGGAGGAGACGTCGGACGAGCACGATATCCAAAGCCTGGAATACTTACAGCAGTGCCTTGTGGAGCTGGTGGAGGCCAAAAACAACGGATATATCAAGATGGCCGACATCGAAAAGGCTCTGCATGGGGAATATAAGCTGGTGAACAGCGCGGAGTAAAGGAGGGCAAATGATCAAAAAGGCGACACTGCCTTATGATGTGCGGTTGGAGTGCATTGCTTATGTGAGAGGATACCCGCGCCGGGTGCGGGCGTATCGCGAGGCTCGGGCGGAAATCCTGGACGGGACGCATAGAGCCACGGAGGGCATGCCGAGTGGACAAGGCGCCGGCAGACCCGCCGAGAGCAAGGCGGAGCAACTGGCGGCCATAGAGCACTGGCCGGAGACGCAGAAGATGCTGGCGGTGGAATACGCTATGGATCGATGCGGGAGGGATATCAGCAGCGAGACGATCCGGCGGCAGCTGATATATGGCATTATGCGCAACTGCCAAGGCAAGCACAAGTATGCCCGTAATCGGATCGTGATTCCCGGGATTAGCGAGGCAACATTCAGCCGCCGGAAGGAAAGATTTCTGCATGATATAGCGAAATATGCAGGGTTACTCGTGAAAGGTGATACAGATTCCACTTAATGATGTGCTACAATAGGTACAGTGGATAATAGGACATGGTCATTCACGCGATTTCCCAATCATCACTTTTCCTCCCTTCTATGCGCCGCCGGTATTGGGCGCACCGCGCAAGCGGACCCGGAGACGGGCGTACCGGCGCAACCAATCTATAACAGCCTGCGGGTTTATCCTGCGGGCTGTTGCTATATGCGGCTCCCAGATTGGATAGAGAGGGGATGGCTATAGGCAACATCCAGAATCTTGCGTGGCTCAAAACCGCGCCGCCGCTCCAAAAAAAGACCTTGACCATCTGCGGGCACACGACAATATAGGAGTGCCCTTTAGGGCGGGTAATATTGCTGCGTTTAGGCCAGGGCGGGGGCGGGCGGCAAAAGAAAAACAAAAGAGAAAGGCGTGGGCTGACTTGTGGCGGATTGGCTGGCCATTAAAACCGAATATGTTACAAGCAACTGTGACCTGCCGGTATTAGCGCAAAAATATGGGGTTTCATACTCGACAATCCGGAAGAAGTCATCAAAGGAACACTGGGCGGAACAAAGAAAGGAACACCGGCACAATTTGGGAACACTCGCGGCACAAAAGACAGCGGAGAAGATAGCAGACATTGAATCCGATATTGCTGCGGTGAAAGCAAAGACAAGGCTTGCACTTTGGCGCGAAATTGGACGAAGGATGCAAAACGACGCTGACAAATTGGAAGGGGCAGAACTCCGCCGCATGGTGCAAAACTTTTGCGATATGAACGGGACAGAAACCACCGAGAGCGTAACCGATGGAGTGAGGATTACATTTAATGGCAGAAACCGAGATTGAATTTTACGATAAGATTGGCCCGGCGTTTGACGATGTTGTGGAGGATATTATACAGCACGGCCACACGCATTATGATTTTTCCGGCGGGCGCGGCTCGCTGAAATCGTCCTTTGTATCCTTGATTGTCCCGGCATTGCTGATAGCGCATCCGGGAACTCATGCGCTGGTGCTGCGCAAGGTGGCAAATACCATCCGCGATAGTGTGTACGCGCAATATATGTGGGCAATCGGGGAATTGGGCATGGCGGCGTATTGGGAAACGAAGGTTTCCCCGATGGAGCTGATCTATAAGCCTACCGGGCAAAAAATCATGTTTCGCGGTGCCGATGACCCCATGAAAATCAAGTCCATCAAGGTGCCGTTTGGATATATCTCCGTGACGCACTTTGAAGAAAAGGATCAGTTTGCGGGGCGGGCGGAGATAAGAACTATTTTACAGTCCACAATGCGCGGCGGCCCCAAATACTGGAACTTTGAGAGCTATAACCCGCCCATCAGCCGCGATAATTGGGCAAACAAGGATAGCCTGGAAGAACGCGCGGACCGGCTGTGCCACAAATCGACGTATCTGCAAGCACCGCTGGAATGGCTGGGGCAACAGTTTTACGATGAAGCGGAACACCTAAAGGCCACGGATGAACGCGCATACCAGCACGAATACCTCGGTATTCCTGTGGGTACGGGCGGCAATGTATTTGATAAACTGGAACTGCGGGAAATCACGGACGAAGAATTTGCAAGATTCGACAAGATTTACCAGGGTGTTGACTTCGGGTGGTTTCCCGATCCGTTTGCGTTTATCCGGCTGCACTACGACAGGGCGCACGAAACCATTTACTTGCTGGATGAAATTTACCAAAACAAACTATCCAATGAGCAGAGCGCGACAATAATCAAGCAGCGAGGGTATAAAAACGTGCGGACTATTTGCGATAGTGCGGAGCCTAAGAGCGTGGCAGACTTCCGCGCGATGGGGCTACCGGCATTTGAGGCGGTAAAAGGCCCCGGATCCGTGGAATATGGCATGAAATTTCTGCAGCGGCGCACGATCGTGATAGACAGGAAGAGAACCCCGCATGCTTATGATGAATTTGTGGGGTATGAATACGAAAGAAACAAAGACGGCGATATAATCAGCGGATACCCAGACGCAAACAATCATTTGATTGATGCGACAAGGTATGCGCTGGAGCCTGTAAGCCGTAGAATGGGAGTTATTGCATGAGCAGTGCTGTTATTCAAAAATTAAAGGAGATGGGATACGCCACTATTCCGGAGGAGTTTTATGCGCGGGTCGACCTGTGGAAATCGTGGTATGTTGGCAAGGTAAAGGGATTCCACCGTTACCGCCGATACAACGGCCACAAATGGACAAACTGCGACCGCGCGTCCTTGGGGATGGGGAAAAAGATATGCGAAGATTGGGCAAACCTGCTCATGAACGAAAAAGTTCAGATCACACTTGAAGGCAAGAGAGAGCAGGAGTTCATCGACTATATATTGGAATCGAACAATTTTACTGTCAAGGCAAACGAGATGCAGGAAATGAAGTCTGCACTTGGAACTGTGGCATACATCCCCCGCGTGATTGGCCAGGCTGTCAGCGAAACCGGAGAGGTAATTCCGGGCCGCGCGTTTGGCATTGCGCTTGATTATGTGACCATCGAAAATATCTATCCGTTGGCATGGCAAAATGGATATATCAGCGATTGCGCGTTTACATCCGTGGTGATGCGGGACGGAGAAGATTATTTGTACTTGCAAATCCACAGGCAAGACGAAACCGGAATCTACAGTATCGAAAATCGAATATACAGATACAGAAATGAGCAGTTAACGGACGAGCTTTTAACCAATGTCAAGGGTTTTGAAAGAATCCCACCCGTAATACATACCGGCAGCGATAAACGGCAGTTTGTGATTGACAGGCCTAACATCGCAAACAACTATAATTATCTCCTGCCCGTTGGTATACCTGTTTATGCAAACGCGATTGACGTGCTTCGCGGCGTAGATTGTGCCTATGATTGCTACGTCAACGAGTTTGAAAACGGTCCTATGATGATGATGGTCAAAATGCCAGCCACAAAATACGAGGACGGAGAGCCAACACTTGACGACCACGACCGCCGCTTTTACCTTCTCCCGGAAGATACGCAGCAAGGGAACGTGGTGGAAACTATTTCCCCGAATTTGCGCACACAGCAGCTTAATGTCGGGCTACAGGATCAGCTTAATATATTATCCAGTAAATGCGGCTTCGGAGAAACTTACTATCGTTTTGGCGGCGGCAGCGTAGCCACGGCGACCCAGGTCATCAGCGAGAACAGCACCATGTTCCGCACGATCAAGAAGCATGAAATCATCCTTGAACAGGCATTGACGGAGCTGTGCCGCATTCTGCTTCGGCTGGGCAACGCGGCCATGAACGCTGGGCTGAATGAGGACGTTGAAATCTCCATTGATTTTGATGACAGCATCATTGAGGACAAGCAGACCGACTTTTCTCGTGATATGCAGCTCCTTAGTGCGGGCATTATGAACGATTGGGAGTTCCGCATGAAGTGGATGAACGAGGATGAGGCGACCGCAAAGGCGGCGCTGCCGAAGATGCAGGACATGACAACTGAGGGACAAGGGGAGGTAGAGTAATGGGCGGTAGAGGTGGAGCCAGTGGAGGGATCGGAATTGGGGCTAAAAGCGCGTATGAAACAAAGCTCAGAGAAAACTTCAAAACCACGAATTACGGCGGTAAAACGATTGCGAAAGTTGGAAGCAGCTACGGTATCTACGATTTTAGCCATAAACCAAAGTCAGGAAAAGACAGCGATTATTTAGTCAACACCGCAAAAACGGCAAAAGCGGCGCGAGATATTATTGATAAGTGGAATGCCGCAAAGCGAAAAAAGAAAAAGTAACGTTATGACCGACGCTGTGAGTATAAAACTTTATGATTAACTTTGAAAATCTGGACAAGTTCACATTTCCCGGCGTTGGCAAGTACGGCATTCCGCAGATTGAGCCGGTCAAGGCATATCCGCAGGGCGAATTTATCCCGGTAAACTATCACTACACGGCAAAAGACCCTGGAAGTAAAATCGTTCATTTCTTCGTGGACGATTACCAATTCATCAGATACTGGAACACACCGGACAAATACATCCCGAAACTGTCGCAGTTTGCGGCGGTGTGCGCGCCGGACTTCTCCACCTACACGGATATGCCGCTTGCGATGCAGATTTACAATCACTATCGTAAACACTGGCTTGCGGCATACTGGCAGCTCCACGGAATGACGGTTTATCCGACAATCTCATGGAGCGACGAGAGCAGCTATGATTGGTGCTTTGATGGTGAGCCAGTTGGCGGGATAGTTGCGGTTAGCTCGGTAGGCACACAGCAGAGCAAGGAAAGCAAGCGGCTCTTTCTGCGCGGTTACGATGAAATGATGAAACGACTGTCGCCGGAATGGGTGATATTTTACGGAAAAGTGCCGGAAGAATGCGATTGGAATGTGATACGGGTAAACCCGCACTATGATGATATTGTGAAAAGGAGGAAAGCAAAATGGGCGGACGAGGCGGAAGCGGCGGAAGTGTAGGCATTTCCGCAAAATTGCCAGGAAAATTAAGTTTTGATTACCAGACATACGAGCCTCCGACACTTGAAGGCACGGAAAAACAGGTAAAATGGGCGGAGCAAATAAGAAATAGCGCGCTTGATGATATGTGGGATTACGCGGTGTCGTTTTCGTCGGATGGGCGCCAATCTGACATGGCAAGCATATATGTCGACGGGAAAAATGCTATGTTGAAAAGCATTAAAAGCGATTACCTTATAAACAGCACAAGCGGTCGTGTTCAAGAAGAAAAACTGAGAGATCGAATTAATTCGTTTTCCGATGCCAAAGATAGAATGGAAAGATGGCATAAACTTGCCGAAAAAAAGAGCGCAAAATGGTGGATTGACAACAGATCCAATACGTTAGAGAATTATATGAATAAAAAGCTTAAAAAGTTTATTGACGGAAAATAAAAGGAATTTGGAGGGGAATATGGTGGAATGAAGTACCCATTTCAGCCTGAAATGCTTGATGCCCTCCCTGAAGAGTTGGCGGAGCTGTACCGTGGACTTGAGGACACGTTGCTGGCGGAGATATGCTCCCGGCTAAAGCTACGGGATGGGCTAAACGAGGTTACGGTGCAGGACATCCGGGCGCTGAGGGCACACGGTATTGACCTTAAAGAGATAAAAAAGGCCATACAAAAAAACACGGGGATGAGCGAGCAGAAATTAAACAAACTGCTGGATGATGTGGTAAAGCGCAACCAGCAGTATTATACCAGCGTCATCGACCTTGCGAACATCACGCATCCGGAAACGCTGGTAAGTGTTTCGGACACCTGGGCCATATACCAACAGACCAAACGGGACTTGCGCAACATAACCCGGTCGATGGGCTTTTTGGTGGACAACGGGCGCACGATGCTCCCCCCTGCCAAAGCTTACCAATGGGCGCTTGATAATGCGGCGATGCAGGTGCAAAGCGGCGCGATCAACTACAATCAGGCTATCAAGACGGCGGTAAAGCAGCTTGCAGACAGCGGATTGAAAACCGTGGACTATGAGAGCGGACACCATGATTCCATTGATGTGGCGGCCCGCAGGGCGGTAATGACGGGCGTTTCCCAGCTCTGCGCCAAATATACCGAGCAATCGGCGGAATATTTAGAAACCCCGTATTATGAGGTGTCCGCCCACGCCGGGGCGCGTGATGTGCCCGGCCCATCTCCGTGGTCGTCTCACAAGGATTGGCAAGGCAAGGTTTACAGCATACGCACCGGCGATATTTACCCCAGCATATACGATGTGTGCGGGCTTGGGGCTGTTGATGGTCTGGAAGGGGCCAACTGCCGCCACAGGCGGTTCCCGTGGGTTGAGGGCGTGTCTGAGCGCACCTATACCGACAAGCAATTACAGCGCATTGATGACGGCCTGGGCTGCGAGTACGATAGCAAGAAATACACTGCCTATGAGGCCACGCAGATGCAGCGCCGCATAGAGCGCACCATACGCAAGCAAAAGCGGCTTAAAAACGCATATGAGGCCGCAGGGCTTACCGGCGACGCTACAACCGCAAACATCAAACTGCGTCGCTTAAGTGCCAAATACAAGGAGTTTAGCAAGGCGGCGGGACTGCCGGAGCAGAAAGAGCGGATGCGCGTGCTTTACGGCGACGAAAAAAGCGAGGCGGCGGCGCAAGCATTAAAAGCCAGGCGCGAAGCGGAAGCCGCGCAAGCGATGTTGCAGAACGAAAAAAATATTGCTATACTAAAAGAGAAAATTGCAAGTGGAGAAATTTCCACAAAGATTAGGCCGCAGGTGCAAGCTCGCCACATCGAAGGAACGGCGGAGTTTGAGAGGTATAAGGCGCAACGATTATCAAAGGGGCAAACTCCGCAAAGCGTTATGACAATCACGATGCAAGAAGCGCAAGAATTTGTGGATAAATATGTTTGCACTGGAACGGTAGTGGTGCAAACGCAAAAAAGCGGAGCGATTAAAATCATAGAATTTACCGACGCAGACCGTGTGATAGGCCGGTATTATAAAAATAACGCTTATCATAACACAAAACGCGCGGGTATTTATTACTCAAAAAAGGGGACCCACGTTGTACCAACAAGCCCGAAGGAGGACAAATAAATGGTAAACATTTGGGATTATGCGAATCAACTACCCCGCGTAAAGCTTTTGACAGCAATGGGCGAATCGTTTGAGGGCAAGGTAATTGCTGTATTAGATGCGCTTGAATCTGACGATGAGCAAGATAATATGGCAATAGAAGCGGATAGCGGCGAAATCAAGATTTTTTATCCGGAAGAAATCGAGAGCATTGAGGTGCTGTATGATTGATGATAAACTAAAAGCCGCCATTGAACGGGCACTGAAAAACGGCCTGCGAGTGCAGCTAAAGGGCATGAAGGATGGCAGCGTTAAGGCGCAGATCATTAAGGCGGAAGAGCTGAAAAAATAATTTCAAAAAATCTCTTGACTTTGTAACTAACTACACATATAATGTTGTTAGCACAAAGGAGGTGATGGAGTGGCTGACAAAAGCCGGGCCGAGTATTTTAGAGAGCGAAGAAAAACCATGAAACAGCTTGTTTTTATGGTGGACAAGGAAAAGGCCAAAGCACTCGATAAGAAACTTGCCGAAAAAGGCGAGGGTAGAACAGAGTGGTTTAGAAAGAAGCTCGAAGAAGAAATCGGCAAATAAAAAGAACGCCCACCGTCCCGCAAAGACAAAATGAGCGTTCTAATTCACCACCGCCGAAGCAGAGGTTAAATCTATTATAACTTCCTCTTCGGTGAAAATCAAGAGAAATGGAGATTTTTACCATGCTAACCGTTAGAGAAGCCTGCACGCTTATTAACAACCCCAAAGAAGTTGATGTTGCTGTGAATGGAAACGCATATTCCCTTTTCCATAACGGCGCACCCGACTATGACGATGTTATGGTCGAAGTGTTTGGGGACTACATCGTGAAGAATATTTTTTGCGGTAAAGAGGGTTGCTTTGAACTTGAGGTCAAAATGCGCCCGGTGAAGAAGGAGGATATGGCATGAACGAACTGATGATCTTTAACAATCCCGAATTTGGGGAAATCCGCACTATCGACGAGAATGGCAGCGTTATTTTCTGTGGAAATGACGTTGCAAAGGCCCTGGGGTATAAGAGCCCCAAAGACGCAGTTGCTACCCACTGCCGTGGGGCGGTGAAACGCCGCCTCACCGATGCTTTGGGACGAGAACAGGAAACCGCATTCATTCCCGAGGGCGACCTCTATCGGCTTGCTGCCCGCTCCAAGCTACCCGGCGCGGAAAAGTTTGAAAGCTGGATTTTTGATGAAGTCATCCCCAGCATCCGCAAGCATGGCGGCTACATCAACGGGCAAGAGAACATGACCCCGGAGGAACTGATGGCATCGGCGCTGCTGATGGCGCAGAAAACACTTGCCGAGCGTGACGCCCGTATTTCTGCGCTTACTGTGGAAAATCAGATCATGCTTCCGAAAGCTGATTATTTCGACCAGCTTGTGGAGCGGAACACGCTGATGAACTTCCGGGAGACCGCAAAGGCACTGGATGTGCCGCCCAAGAAGTTTGTTTCTTTCCTGCTGGAAAAGAAATATATTTACCGCGACAAGAAGGGCAAGCTGTTGCCGTATGAGCACAAGAACGATGGCTTGTTTGAAGTCAAGGAATCGGTGAATGAAAAGACGAATTGGAGCGGCGCACAGACGCTTATCACGCCGAAGGGAAGAGAAACATTTCGCTTGCTGTTCCTGGGCGTGGCATGACATAATAACCCAAACTGAATAACATTCCCGCAGCGCAATTGAGCGCGCGGAAGTGGCACGAAGAGCCAACTTGTAAGAGTTTCTTACAGGTTGGCTCTTTTTTGTTGTTAACCCATGCCGAGAGGCGTTAAACCGCTGGGCGACGGCCCAGTAAATAAACGGAGGTAAATCAAATGAGCGAAATTAGCACCAATACCAATCAGAACCCGGCCAATGCACCGGAGTCCACACCTGCAAAGACCTTCACGCAGGAAGAAGTGGATGCCATGATCGGCAAGCGCCTTGCAAAGGCAATGAAGGGAATCCCCAGCGAGGAAGAAATCACCGCATACCGCACATGGAAAGACGGCCAGCAAACGGAACAAGAGCGGCAGGCAAAGCGGGACAAGGAGCTTGCGGACAGCAAGTCAGCCTTGACCGCCGCACAGAATGAGCTCGAGCAGATGAAGCGCGACAAATACGTGCTTTCTAAAGGGCTGACCGGCGACGACGCGGAGTTTGTCGCGTTTAAGGCGCTGAAAATGGTAGATGGCAAAACCACCTTTGAACAGGCCGTCGATAAGCTCACGGAGAACCGCCAAAAGGTAACGTTTGATTGGACGGCACCTGCGGGCGGCGGCGAAAAAAAATCTGAAACAAATGCTGCGATGAACTCACTGATTCGCAGCGCACTAAAGTAAAAAGGAGTTTTAAAAATGGCAACTATTGATCGTTCCGCACTTTCCGGGCTTATTCCGGAGCCAGTAACCCGTGAAATCATGCAGGGCGCTATTGCCGAATCTGCTGTCCTGCGCATGGGCCGTCGATTGGCCAATATGTCCAGCAAGACCCAAACCATCAACGTGTTGGATGCGCTGCCCTCCGCGTACTTCGTAAACGGTGAGCCCACCGACACTGGCGCAGGCGACGCTTTCAAGCAGACCACCAAGATGGCGTGGGACAAGAAAAAGCTGCATGCGGAGGAAATTGCAGTTATTGTCCCTATCCCCGAGGCCGCTTTGGATGATGCGGACTATGACATTTGGGGAGAGGTCAAGCCCCGTCTGACCGAGGCTTTCGGCAAGGTCATTGACGCCGCGATCCTGTTTGGCACGAACAAGCCGAGCACTTGGCGCACTGGTGTTGTTCCTGCTGCTGTCGCTGCCGGCAACGGTGTGCCCATCAGCTCCGACATTTTCAGCGACATCATGGGCGAGAACGGCCTGATCTCCAAGGTAGAGCTGGACGGCTTTAACCCCAACGGCGTTATGTCCGCCATCCAAATGCGCGGCAAGCTCCGTGGCCTGAAGGACACCACCGGCCAGCCTATCTTCAAGTCCGATATGCAGGGGGCTACCCGCTACGGCCTTGACGGCATGGATATGTACTTTCCCATGAACGGCGCGTTTGATCCTGCGCAGGCGCAGATGATTGTCGGTGACTGGAGCCAGCTCGTATACGCCATCCGTCAGGACATGACGTTCAAGATTTTTACCGAGGGTGTTATCCAGGACCCCACCACCAAGGCCATCACCTACAACCTGATGCAGAACGATATGGTCGCTCTCCGTGCGGTCATGCGTCTCGGCTGGGAGATCGCGAATCCCGTCAATGCTTACAACGTGGACAAGGCTGACCCGTTCCCGTTCTCCGTGTACGGAAAGGGCGGCGACATCTCCGCTGTTACCGTCTCGCCCGCTACCGCGACGATGGCAAAGGGCGACAGCAAGGCGTTTACTGCTGCTGTTACCGGCGAGGGCATTATCAACGGCGAGGTCGAGTGGAGCCAGAATGGCACTAAGTCCAAGATCAGCGAAGATGGCTTGCTGACTATCGACTCCGCTGAGACTAAGACCAGTATCACCGTCACGGCCAAGTCCAAGCAGGACGGCACCAAGACCGGCACTGCTACCGTTACCGTTTCTTGATCTGAAAGGAGCTGACCCGTATGACATACGCTGATTATACATACTACGCCGGAATCTATATGGGTTCTGTGAGCGAGGAAGATTTTCCGCGCCTGGCTGTTCGGGCCAGCTCCTTCCTCGATTATTACACGCAGGGCCGCGCTAAAAATAACGCCGACTTGGATGCTGTAAAAATGTGCTGCTGTGCACTGGTAGACAAGTATCAGGTGATCGAGGCCGCGCAGCAGCTTGCGGCAACCAAGCTGACGGCGGCGCTGACCGGCGATGATGTGAAAAGCGAAACGGTAGGCGGGTACTCCCGGACGCTGGCCAGCGGCGGTGAAAGCGCCGTGGCTGCGCTAAGTGCAACGGACGGCGCGAAAAAGCTGTTGGCGGCGACCTGCAATGAGTATCTCGTCCATACCGGGCTGCTGTATCGCGGAAGGGGGTGCGGAGCATGTACACGCCACACACTGTAACGGTTTACAATGTCGTGCGTGAAACGGACCCCGACACGCTAAAAGATGTTGCAAACCTATATGTAACCGTGCTTTATGGCGTGTTCTGCGAGGCATCAAAGGGCGTTAACGTGCGAAAAAGCGGCCTGGAGGGTGCCGACGCGGTAAACCTGTATATCCCGTTTGCGGTAAAAGCTGTGGATGGCTTTACCGGGAAGCCCAAGACATACACGGGGCCAAAAGATTTTTTCGCCGCAAGCGATAGAACAAATTTATGGACGCTATCTTACGCGGGCAACGGCGGCGAGACCATTTTCATCAAAGGAAAGTTTGTGACGGATAACGAGGGCGTTGCGCTGTCGCAAGACAATTGCTGGGCCGTGACAAAGGTGGACGCAAAAGACTACGGAAGCGCGGCCATGCAGCACTGGGAAGTGGGTGGCCAATAAATGGGCATTAGCTTTGCCATGCATTTTGACGGTATGGAGTCCATCAGGGACAAACTGGCTGATAACTGTACCCGGGCGGAAAGCATTGTGGGCCAGCAGGTCATGAAAGATACTGCCCCATTTGTTCCCGCGCTTACAGGTTCTCTAACAATACGGACGAGGTTAGACGGGAATAAAATTATTTACCCTGGGCCGTATGCGCGGTTTTTGTACTACGGCAAAGTCATGGTTGATCCGCAAACCGGCAACACCTTTGCGCCAAAGGGCGGGACGAAGGTTTTGACAAACCGAGACCTTGTATTTTCCAAAACGATGCACCCGCAAGCACAGAGCCATTGGTTTGAGGCTTCCAAAGCGCAGAACCTGGATAAATGGATACGCATTGCAGAAAAGGCGGTGGAAAAATTTGGACAAAGTTAAAAAAACCGTATCGGCAGCGGAGGAGGACAAGGTATCTCGCAAGCTGCTGGTTTGGCTGAACACATATCCGGATTTGCCGGTGGATTTGATTCGATTTGAGTTCCTGCCCGCCGACACATCTGCAATGGCCATTTCGACCATCCAGGCGTCCTATATTGTTAAACGATATGTTTTAGGGGGCTATCAAGCGGAATACCAATTTAAAATCATTTACCGGGTTAAGCCGGGAAATAGCATGGACAAACGGCTGTCAGCGGATGAAACGTTAAACGCTATCGGAGATTGGGCGACCGGCAAGCGCCCCGACATTGGTACCGGAAAACGCGTTGTAAGCCTTGAGCCCACTACGCGATCTTCTTTGTTCGCTGTGTATGAAAACGGCGACGAAGATCATCAAATCTTAATGAAAATGAATTACGAGGTGAATACATAATGCCAGATTTGACTTTTACAACACCGGAAGGCCAGACCATTGACCGCGAACTTCTGATTGCATACCTGAATACAGGGACATCCGAAACCCCTGTCTGGAGCGCCATTGGCAAGCGGGTGGAGGACACCAGCGAGGAAATGGATTGGAGCCAGGAGAGCAAGCAGGATGTGCTTGGGAACACATTCACAACCATGAAAAAGCCCGTTATTACACAGACCTTTGACCCCATCCCCTTGGATGCCGGCGATGCGGCAGCCGTAAAAATGTGGAATTTGGCCGTAAAAGACCATGATGCGCAAGCGCTGGCCAACCAGGACATGATGATCGGGCATTTTTACGCCTCCAGCGGCGACGCAAAGTTTGCCGAGCGTTATGATTCCTGCGCCATTGCCGTGACATCCATCGGCGGCGAGGGCGGCGGCACCCTGAACATCGCCAGTGAGATCACCTACGGCGGGACCCGTACCCTGGGCACCGTGGCAAAGGGCACTACTGGCAAGATCGAGTTTACTGCCGCACAGTAAAAAATAGGGGCGGGGTTTCCCGCCCCATTATCACGCAATACACAAATAAATCGGAGGACATTATGGGCGAAAATATCATCAAAATTGATACCGGCGTTGTAGACAAGAAATTTCAGACCACCGACGGCAAGGAGTGCGAATTCGCATTTAACCCCCTGGATATGAGCCTGTCCCGGCGGCTTTTTTCCGCCTTTGAAAAGCTCGACAAGATGAATGAGGGTTACAAGGACGAGGTGCAGAAAAACGCCAACAAGAAGGAAATTTTTGACATCGGCCAAAAGATGGATCAGGAAATGAGGGAAATCATCAACGGTGAAGTGTTTGGTTTTGATATTTGTACCCCTCTCTTTGGCGATCTGAATCTCTACGCACTGGCCAACGGTTTCCCCATTTGGGCAAATTTGCTCTTTGCGCTGGTGGATGAAATGGATACCGCATATGCCCGGGAGCAGAAGCTGACCAACCCGCGCATTAGTAAGTATACCAAGAAGTACCACAAATGAGATACAGCCTGCCAAAATCCGTGGAGCTGGGCGGGAAGGAATACGACATCCACTCTGATTACCGAGACATTTTAGACATTTTGGAAATGCTTGCTGATCCGGAGCTGGACAGCGCCGATAAGGCAGAGGCAGTAATGGAAATGTTTTACCCGGATTACGAGAATATCCCATACATGGAATATGAGAACGCGGTGCGGCAATGCATATCCTTTATCAATTGCGGCGAGGAAGAATGCCGGGATGAAAAGCACCCTAAGCTCATGGATTGGCAGCAGGATTTCCCGATGATTGCAAGCCCCATAAATCGCGTGCTTGGCACGGAAATCCGCTCCCTTGAATATCTGCACTGGTGGACATTTATAGCCGCATACAAAGAAATAGGTGATTGCACCTTTGCCCAAGTGGTAAGCATCCGTAAAAAGAAATCCAAAAATCAAAAGTTGGATAAATCCGACCAGGAATTTTACAAGCAGAATAAGCATCTTGTGGACTTCAAGCGGCAATACACGGATAGCGACGAAAAAGTTATCAGTAAATGGACATGATAAAAGCCGCCCCTTTTGGGGCGGCTGCAAATCAATCAATTATGTAGCAGTTTGATAAAATTACATTTGTTTTATTATCAAATACAAGCAGAATCTTTCCGCTTAATCCGTCACATTTGCCGATGACCCTGATCACATCTCCCGGGTTTAATGCGGCAACAGCGGATTCATCAGAGCCCCTAAAATTAAGCTGTATTACGTAAAAGACCTGATCGCAACTCAGTAAAACCGCAAGGGTTGAATCCGTTTTATCTATTTTGCTAATAACGCCTGAAACAATTACAGGATTTCCTGTGATGTTTTTATCTGCGTTTACGACATTATTAATATATTCGTTCATTAGGTCTTCTGCCGAAAAATTTTGGTATTTGGCAAATTTGTCCGCAAGAAAATCTTGCACACCGGCAGCAACATTGGTATTAGGATAAGATTCCTGAATACTTTTGCAAGTAGAAATGCCATCTATGTAATCGCCTTTTTCAAAGGAATTGCTGGCCTTTGTTAGCATTTCTTTGGCCTTTTCCTCATCGGTCTGTTCGCTCTGCTTGTTATCTGTATTCGGCGCAGGCGAAGGCGAAGAACTATCCGGCAATGCGACGCAAACCACAAATATCGTAAAACAGCACACAAGCGAAATTAATGGCGGAAGAACTTTCTTTTTTTTGATTGCAAATACAACAATCAAAGCAAGAGAAACAATAAAGCCTATAACACTCAATACTCCGATAACAGCATCCATATTTTCTCCTCCTATAAACAATTATATCTTTATTATGACTAAAAAATGCAAAAAGTCAAGCGAAATGAGGTGATTCAATGGCGGATGGGTCTGTCGTGGTGGAAGTAAACGTTGACGACAAGCAGGCGAAAAAAGAACTCAATGCACTTACAAGGAAGATTTCTGGCTTATCTGAAAAACTAAGTGATCTGGAAAGAGAAAAGCTCCCGCTGGTAGAGCAGTCGGCACAGCTCGGCGCAAATCTCGATGCGGCAAAAGCAACTCTTGAACATATGAAAAGCGGAGCGGAATTTTTTACATCCGACTCGATTGCAAACCAGCAAGCACAAGTGAACGCCATGCAGAAAGAGTTTGATTCGGCGGCGTTAAAGGTGGAAACGATCAATGCAAAAATCAACAAAACCGCTGCGTCTCTTGACAATGCAAAGAGAAAGGCGGGAGAACTCAGTGGGCAGCTTGCTGGAGCAAAAAATGGCACGAGAGAGTTGTCCCCCGCTGCAGAGGAAGCCGGGAAGCGATTCGCAAAGCTTGGAAACCGAATCAAGGGGCTTGCAAGGCGCGTGTTTGTTTTTACGCTGATTACAGCTGCACTGCGCAAAATCAGGGAGTATATGTGGTCGGCGATCCAGACAAACACCGATGCAATGGCGGCGGTTGCAAAGCTTAAAGGTGCGCTGCGTACACTGGCCCAGCCGATTGTAAACATCGTTATCCCGGCGTTTACGCTACTCGCAAATGTGCTTACAACGGTGGTAAATACAGCTGCTCGGCTGCTATCTGCACTGTTTGGAACCACTCTTGCAGCTTCTCAGAAAGCGGCTGAAAGCCTCTATGACCAGCAGAAAGCGATTGATGGTGTTGGTTCTGCCGCAAAGAAAGCCAGTAAATATCTGGCACCTTTCGATGAGCTGAACACAATGAACGGAGATTCCGATAGCTCAGGAGGGGCGAGTGTAAGCGGGGGAATCGCACCGGATTTCACAAGCACAGTCAGCAGCGGATTGACTGCCGTTGCAACCTTGTTTACCGGAATTGCCCTTCTTGCATTGGGCGCAGTGTTGACTTTTTCTGGCGCAAATATACCGATCGGCATTGCTCTGATGGTTGCTGGTGCGCTGGCGGTATATGGTGCCGCCTCCGAAAATTGGGGCCTTATTGCAGAAACTTTGCAAGGATCACTTGCGGTTATAGTGACTATTGTAGCCGGAGCTTTGCTTGCTCTTGGCATAATCCTTGTTATGACAAGCACAAACATCCCGCTTGGAATTGGCATGATTATAGCTGGCGCTGCATCTTTGGCCGCCGTTGTTGCCGTCAACTGGGATACCATAACAAGGTTTATAAGTGACAACATAGATGTAATTGCCGGTATTGTTGGAGCCGCCTTCCTTGTACTTGGCGCCATACTTGCTCTTTCAAGCGCAAATATTCCGCTCGGAGTAGGATTGCTTTTGGTTGGCGCTGCATCTTTGGCGGCATCTGCAACCGTTAATTGGGAAGCAATCCAAAACGCAATGAAAGGGCCTATTGGCGCAGTAACTGCAATTTTGAGCGGCGCGTTGCTTGTGCTTGGCGGCGTATTGCTGTTTACTTTTGCAAATGTCCCTCTTGGGCTTGGGCTTATGGCTGCTGGAGCGGTTGGGCTTGCGACGGCGATTGTTCCAAATTGGGATGTTATAAGTAAGAAAATGCAAGGTCCCGTTGGAACGATAACAGCGATTGTCGGTGGCGCTTTGCTTGCACTTGGAGCAGTACTGCTATTTACCGGTGCAAATATCCCGTTGGGAATTGGGCTAATGGTTGCTGGTGGCGTTAGTTTGGCGGCGGCCATCGCACCCAATTGGGATTTCATCCGAGACAAGATTAAATACGTCTGGCAAAAAATCAAAGAATTCTGGAACGCCTATATTGCCCCCGTATTCACAACTGCCTGGTGGCTGAACCTCGGGAAAACCATTATGAACGGCTTGATCTCGGGTATTGAACGGGGCATCAACTGGGTGCTGGGCGGCGTAAGCGATATGGTGAATGGCATCACGGGCATCTTGAACAAGATTCCAGGCGTGAATATTGGTCGGGCCAATTGGGGCAATGTCCACATCCCCCGCCTGGCCCAGGGTGCGGTGATCCCCGCCAACCGGGAATTTTTGGCCGTTTTGGGTGACCAAAAGCACGGAACGAACATCGAGGCTCCCGCCGATCTGATCCGCCAAATCGTCCGGGAGGAAGTCAAAAACAGCGGCGGAGGAAATCACATCACGATCGTGCTGGACAGCGTGAACGGCAAGAAACTGTTTGATGCCATCGTGAAAGAGAACAATGCCGTGGTGCGTGCCACCGGCGCAAGCCCGCTGGTGGTGTAAGGAGCAGTAATGGACGTGTTAAAAGTTACCAAGAATGCCGGGACGGTCGTTGTTCTGCCTGCTCCTGCCGAGATAAAATGGAGCATTTCTGACTTGGACGGCGACGGCAGCGGGCGAAACCAAAACGGCGACCTGTTCCGCGACCGCGTGGCAATCAAGCGAAAGATCGAGTGCTCATGGCTTCCGATGAATGCCGCAAGCATGGCGGCGCTGCTGTCAGCCGTCAGTGAGCCGTTTTTCAAGCTTACATACCCGGATGCGCTTACGGGGACTAACAGAACGATCACCTGCTATGTGGGTGATCGGTCTGCTCCTATTATGCGCCCGGAGTCGGATGGGACGTGGCTGTGGGGCGAAATGTCCATGAACTTCATCGAGAGGTGAGACATGTACTCTGTAACAGATGCATTTAACGCCGCCTGTGCGGCGCCCGGGCGGGAGATCACAAGCAAAATACTGTTTAACGGTACAACAGAGCTGGCCGCCTCCGAGGTGCAGGAGATCAGCGTCACGGAGCAATTCGGCAGTTCGGACGGCGTGACCATCGGAGCGGCATTTTCCAGCCAGTGCAAGGTGGTTATTTACAAGCAGACACCAGCTTTGCAGCTCTACGGTGGCAATTTTATCCCTTATGCCGGGATCATGGTGGACGGCACAACACAATGTGTGCCAAAGGGCAAGTTTTACATCCCCTCTGACGGCGTGGAAAAGACGGGGGATTTGTGGCTCACCATCACGGGCTATGACCGCATGGCGGGGCTGACGGCGGAGTATGTGCCTACCATCTCATTCCCGGCCACGCCGACGCAGATGCTTGTAGACGTTTGCACCCAGGCTCGTGTGACCGCGCCCAGCGTGACTATGCCGGACATACAAATCGCCACACCCTATTCCGGGTCCCTGCGGCAGCAGTTAGGCTGGTTGGCTGGGCTCATCGGATGCAATGCAAAGTTTGACGCTACCGGCAACCTTGTGTTTTGCTGGTACGCCGACAGTGGCTTGGCACTTGGATGGGACGTCCAGTATATGGACGGCCTGGAGCTCACCGCCGACAGCGCATTTACCATCAACAGCCTACTGACCGGTACGGAGGAAAACCCCATCAGCGTCGGCACAGGGCTGGGCATCACATCCACCAACCCCTATATGACCGCTGAGCAGGCGGCAGTGGTGCTTGCGCAAATCTCCGGCAAGTCCCTTATGCCCTGTAAGCTCAAGTGGCGCGGAAACCCCGCCACTGAGGCCGGGGACAGCGTGACCGTGACCGGGCGAGACGGCAAGGCGCTGACAGTTTACGTCATGGAACAGCGCATGACCATCAAGGGCGGCATGTCCGCTGACATCACCTGCTACGGCACCGAGGACGCGGAGTACGCCGTGGAATCTCCTACCCAAAAAAAGGTGCAACAGCAGTATGACGAAGTCCGGGAAGCGTTTAAGAGCGCCACGGAAAAAATCATCGGGGCCAAGGGCGGATATTTCGAGATCAACTATGATGAGGACGGCTACCCCACCGGCTGGCAGCTCCGCAATACGCCCACCGTGGAAGATGATACCAAGATGTGGATCATGTCTGACGGCGGGCTGGGCTTTTCCACCGATGGCGGTAAGACCATCAGCAATATTGCGCTTACGGCAGACGGCACGATTAGCGGTACGGCTTTGGCTATCGGCTCGGTATCGCAAGAATCTGTTGATGGGCTTTCCGACGCGCTGACCTTTATCAATGGCGAGCTTAATTCTAAAATTAGTCGTGATGATGCCAAAAGCGAAATAAAGCAAACGGCAGACGCATTGGACGTCCGTATTACTGGCCTGGATGATGTCATTACCAAATCGTTTCACGTTGGAGATGACGGCCTGGTAATTGGGGAAACCGACAATCCGATAAAGCTTAAGCTGGATAACGACACGCTCCAGTTCCTCCGGGACAATGTGGCCGAGCTTGAAATCACAGCGGACGGTGTGGTGGCTAAGCGTCTTACCACGTCCGCTATTATGATCGGCAACGTGATTATCCAAGCGGACGATGACAAAGATGTAATCATCAGTTAAAGGAGGGCAATCATGGCCACCAGCGGCGTAATTACAACAAACACAAAATACGGCTCATACTTCTGGGTGAAATGGGAAATTTCCGGCAGCCAGAGCATCACCGGCAACAAGACCACCATCGCCTGGTCCTGCGGCCTGACGCCGGGGGAGCAATATCTCGAAAACGCCATCAAAATGTCGGCAGTGACCATCGCAGGGGTGAAGGTGTACGATGGCGGAACCTATTCCAATATTACGGACTATAAGGACCGCACCTTTGCTTCGGGCACGCTGGAGCTGAGCCACAACACAGACGGAACCAAGAGCTTTACCGTGGCGGCCTTTACCGGATGGCTGTTTGGCAATGGCGACTACACCGCCGCCGCCAAGCGTTTCACCCTGCCCACCATCCCCCGGGCGTCTACCGTATCAGCGCCCGGCACCGGTACTCTCGGCACGGCTCTTGCTATCAAGATTGACCGCAAGAGCACAAGCTTTACTGATAAGCTCTATTACAAAATTGGCAACAACGAAGCAGTAACAATTTCATCCAGCGCCGGTACGTCTTATTCCTGGACACCGCCTGTTAGCCTGGCCAGTAAGGCACCGAATAGTAAAACTCTGACAGTAAAGATCATTACCAACACCTACAACGGCGATACCTATGTAGGCCGATCAGAGTGTACGGTTACGCTGTCGGTTCCGGCCGAATCGGTGTCGGCACCAAGCACAGGCACCCTCGGCACAGCCCTTGATATCAAGACCACCCAAAACAATGTGGGCCTCACAAAAAAGCTCTATTACAAGATCGGCAGCAAAAGCGCTGTGCGGCTCACGGGATATGATGGCGCAGGGGGAACTTACTCCTGGACACCGCCTGTTAGCCTTGCCACCAACGCGCCCAACAGCACAAAACTGGCGGCAACGATCATCTGTGAGACTTACAACGGCACCGCTTATGTGGGCCGCTCGGAGTGTACGGTGACGCTGGCGATCCCGGAAAGCGAGGTTCCATCGCTGACAGTGGCCGTGAGTGACCCCACAAAGGTCAAAACCAACTATGGCGGGTACTTTGTGCAGCTACGCAGCAAGATCGAAGTTAAAATCACCGGGACAGGTATACAAGGCAGCACCATCAAAGCCTATAGCATTAAGGTCGGGTGGTCGGCTGGTTCCGGCACACTGTATACCGCATCTGCGGCGACCGGCACGACGGGGCTTTTGCCTTACTACGGCACTGTGTATGTTACATGCACGGTAACAGATAGCCGGGGACGCACGGCTACAAAATCGCTAAGCTACACGGTATCCAAGTACAGCGCCCCCACCATCTCGGCCATCTCGGCCACCCGCTGCACGCAAAATGGCACAGCGAGCCGCACGGGAGAGTACGGTAAAGTTACCTTTACCGCCGCCATCACCCCGCTATCCAACAAAAACACGGCGGCTTACAAGGTGCAGTACCGCGAATATGGCGGCACGGGGCTATGGACGGAAGTAACACCAACGATACCGGCTGCCGATAAGTATGCTCCCAAAAACATTACCACCATTTTCCCCGCAGACAGCAATAAGCGCTACACGGTGCGCGTGGTGGCTACGGACGCTTTTAGCACCAGCAATTCCAGCATGCGGGACATTTCGGCGTCTTTTGTGCTGCAGCACTTGGCAAAATCAAAATCATCCGTTGGCATTGGACGCCTGTGCGATGACGACAAGACCAAAGCGCTGCAAGTGGGGCTGGACGCCTATTTTGACAAATCTATCTATGCAGATCGTATGATCTACATGGGCGGATACAAAAAATCCGATCCAGAAAAGGATATCTGGTTTCAGACAACAGAGGGCGCCGCAAATCCGCACAACACGGCTATTTACGGTGGAAACGGGGAATCCGCTGCGGCCTGGGGCGTGTACGATGCGCAGAACAAACGCAGCGTGATTCGCTACGATGATGCAGCGGGAACCCTGCGGCTGCTGGGCTTTACCCCGGCCGGCATTACGATCAGTGCGTCCGGGTCATATCTGAAGAATTTTAGTGGTACGGCCAAGCATATCTCGGCTTTGAGTATGGGCATCCTGCGGGTGTATGGGGAGACGAATGTGGCGATGCCAGCAGGGACAACGTATGACGTGGCCAGCATAGGCGACCATCTCCCAACCTCGGCCTATGCCCTGAGTGCGTACTGCCTGAAGAACCTGGATGCGCGGCTGGGCTCGGCTGGCACCATACAGATCCGGCCCAAGGAGGATATACCCGCGGGGTACGGCATCTACATCGCCGGGACGTGGATCGCAAGCTGAGGAGGTGCGCTGTATGGATCCCCTGTGGCTGCTATTAATTGTCCCTGCATCATCGTGTATGGGCTTTGTAATTGCCGCTCTGCTGGCGGCAGGAAAGGATAAAAAATGACCGAAGCAATCATCGTGGCGCTGATCACCGGCGGCCTGTCGCTGTTGGGTGTACTTATTACCAGCCGGCAGACCGCTAAGGACGTGGCGGCCAAGCTGGACAAGCAACAGGCCGTCACCGATACCAAGCTGGAGGAACTGACCCGGGAGGTCCGGGAGCACAACAATTTTGCGCGGCGCGTCCCGGTGCTGGAAGAGCAGATCAAAGTCGCAAATCATCGTATCGAGGATCTGGAAAACAATCATTAATTTTTGTGGTGCCCGAATCGGGCACAGAAAGGAGCAAACCATGAAAATCCCTGACAAGCTGTATGACATTCTCAAGTGGGTGGTCATTATCGTCCTGCCAGCCATCGCCACGCTGTACGCGGCCCTGTCCGCCGTGTGGGCCTGGCCTTACTCCCAGGAGATCGTCACCACCATCACCGCCGTGGACACGTTCCTGGGCGCGGTGCTGTGCATCTCCACGGCCACCTATCACAAGGAGGAAAACGGCAATGGCTAAAGTATATCTGTCCCCCAGCAATCAGACCGACAACCGCTACGCCTACGGCAGCACCACCGAGGCCGTCCAGTGCGGCAAGATCGCCGACGCCTGCCGCATCGCCCTGGAGCGCAGCGGCGTGACCGTGAAGGTGGGGCATATGCCCTCCATGCAGGATAAGTGCAAGGAATCCAACGCCTTCGGCGCGGAGCTCCATGTGCCCATCCACACCAACGCCTTTAACGGCAAGGTCAGCGGCACCCGCATGTTCTGCTTTAACAGCGGCGGCGAGGGCATGAAGGCCTGCAAGGCCATTTTTAATCGGCTGGCCCCGGTGACTCCAGGCACCAGCGAGAATATCCGGGTGGATGCCTCCCTGTATGAGGTGCGGGTGCCCAGCGCCCCCACGGCCTATATCGAGTGCGAGTTCCACGACAACGCCGCCACCGCCAAGTGGATCGTGGAGCATACGGTTGACATCGGCGAGGCCATCGCCCGGGGTATCTGCGATTACTTCGGCGTGACCTTCAAGGAGAAGGAGCAGCCCAAGCCGGCCGATACCACCGACAAGCTCTACCGGGTGCAGGTGGGCGCGTTTGCCGTCCGCGCCAACGCGGAGAAGATGCTCCAGCGGCTGAAGGATGCCGGATTTGAGGGGTATATCCGGTAACGGTAAACACCTGGAGGGCGCAGAGGACATCGCTACGCCGGCCTCACGCCCGTGCATAAGCATCCGCACCTCCACGGCACACCGTGGGAAATGATAGATCAGCACAAAAGGATCCGCAAAAAACTATCCACTATGGCACCATGCCGCGCCACAGAAACGATCCGCGCGGTAGGGCTACCGGAAGACGAGGAAACCTGTGTAATTGACGTGGACGTTTTTGGCCGCACCTGCGTACAGACGGCGGCAAAACTGCATATCAGCGTAGATGGATTTTACAAATTGCGCCGCCGTGCATATCAAAAACTGGCGGATGCATTCAATTTCTAAAAGTAGCCGTGCCCTTTTTTGGGTACGGCTATTTTTTTGTTTTTGCACAAAAAAATAATAAAAATTTGTGCATTTTTTCACTTGCTTTGTATGCACAAATGGCGTACACTGTAACCACAGTAAAGATAACGGACAGGCCAAAAGGCCGGAAAAGGAGAATGCAAAATGTTGATCAAGACCGAAACCAGAGTGTTGGAAATTGGGCTCTCCATTTGGAACGGATTCCCTGGGGTGGATTGCTTTGACGATTTAGGCGGCCCGGATGCGCGTGACGGCCACGATGTCTTTGAGCTCGATGATACTGGTTGCTCTCCCGCCTACATCTATACCGACAAGGATGCTGATGAGCTGATCTCCTGGTGGGAGCACGAGTGCGAAAACGCTAACAGGGGCGAAGACGGCGACGGGCTCCAGGGCCTCACCGAGGACGAGATTGCCAGCGGCGACTCGTGGGTCCTCAGCGTTGAGGACGTGACCACAGAATGGGGTTTTGGTGAGGACTTGACGGGCGACAGCAGCATTCCGTCATGCCGCGACGCGAACGCCGCATATGAGCAATATGTCGATTCCCTGGCGCAGAAATACAATGTTTCGCCGGTCAATGTCCAGTATGTTGTCGGCGACCACCCTGATGATTTTGAGCAGTTCAAAGCTCTCCTTGTCACGCTCGATAAGGCACGGATCAAGGATCTCCAGCTGGATCGAAAGTCCAGCGATGCAGACGAATATGGAGGTATGCGCTAAAATGATGGATTTTTGCGATATGACCATCGAAGAATTGGTCGAGACTTATCACATCGTGCGGCACGATGATGCGCTCCGCATATACCGCATCCCCAAGGAACACGGCGAAGCGCTGTTGGAACACATCCGTGCTGTTAGGCCTGCATTGATGGATTACTTACTGGAAAAAGAGCGATCCGAAAAACAAGATGCGCAGGACTTGGCGGCAAAGATAAACGCCATTCCGGGGCTATCAGAAATCAGAAACGCGCAAGCCGATTTACGAGCGTGGCATCGGGAACTAAATGCGTCCTTTGATGGTGATGCGGCGTGTGGCGGTATGGGTGTCCGTCCTAAGCCGACTCACGATATTGATGCACTGTGCAAGCAATATCCAAAAGCTGTTGCATATCTCAAGGCGGATGAGTGGAGCAAGGCTGAGAATTACGCCAAGCGAGCAGCCGGGCAAGCCGCTGTGGACAAAATTTTGGCGGGCGACGATTATAATGCAGCCATGACAGAAATGGAGGAAAAATGGAGCGCATATTGCTTAGCGCATATGTGGGATTAAATTTTGGAGGTAGCAAGTGGCAAAAACAGACCGTCTCGTAATCCGGATCACGCCGGAGCTCAAGGCCCAGCTGCAGGCCGCCGCAGAAGCGGATGGGCGCAGCGTATCAAACTACATCGAGAAACTAATTAAAAAGGCAATAAAAAAAGAAAATTAATCATTGCAGAATCCAGGCAGAATCCGGGCAGTTTATCTTCCCGGATTTTTTTTATTATAGAGGTAAAGGAGGCGGGAATATGTACGAGCGATTAATCAAATGTGGGTTTACCGCGCAAATGGCGCAGGATATTTGTACCCTGTACGCAGACGATCCCCGGGGGCTTTTAGCGTATGTGGAAATTGCGGAAAGCCTATATAGGGATTGCAATCATGTATAAATATTTTAATCCAAACCCCTGCGGGAAAAACGTTTCCGATTGCACTGTTCGTGCGATCTGTAAGGCCACGGGAAAGGATTGGGGCGAGGTTTACCTCCGGCTGTGCATGCAGGGCTACTTGGACGGAGATTTGCCAAACGCTAATGCATGTTGGGGTGCCTACTTGCGCAGTATCGGATACCGGCGGCATATTATCCCGGACACATGCCCCGATTGCTACACTGTGGCGCAGTTTGCGGAGGAGCACCCAGAAGGGACTTATATCCTTGCTCTATCCGGGCATGTGGTGTGCGTACAGGATGGCGTAATTTTTGATTCTTGGGATTCGGGCGGCGAAGTGCCCTTATATTACTGGACGACGGAAAGGATGAAATAATTATGGCTTTTACCCCTTACGGCTATCAAAACCCTTATTACCCGCAGCCTATGCCGGACACACTCATGCAGATGCGGCAGCAGCAGATGCCTATGATGCAGACGCCACAGGCCCCGCAAAATCCAATCGCACAGGGCGGTGTGCAATGGGTAAGCGGCGAGCAGGAGGCTCGGAACTGGATGATAGCGCCTAACGCGGCGGTTGCTTTATGGGACAGTACCGCTCCTACCGTTTATCTCAAGCAGGCAGATGCCAGCGGAAAACCATCTCTTAAGATTTACGATCTCACGGAGCGGGCAGAAACGCGCCCTAAAGCGCCCCAAACGCCTGGCGTAGAGTTTGTCACCCGAGAAGAATTTGATCGCCTGGCGGCAATTGTGGGGGAAATCAAAGGCAAGGAAAAGGAGAAGAAGGTAAAGGGGGCCGAGAATGATGGGTAATCCGTTTTATGGTGCGCTGGGCGGCGGGCGAATGCCCGGCCCGATGGGCGGCTTTGCGCAGATGATACAGCAGTTTAATCAGTTTAAATCGACATTTAAGGGCGATCCAAAGGCGGAAGTTGAGCGGCTTGTGCAAAGCGGCCAAATCTCGCAGGATCAGCTAAACCAACTCCAGGGCATGGCGGCCCAATTTGGGCATTTGTTCCAGTAATCTTGTCGTGGCCACGATTTAGATAAAATTTTTTAAAACAAAGGAGTGATTTTATGGCTCTCTCTGATGGTGGCACCTCCACTATTATGCCCGTTGCGCCTACCGGCATGATGGGCGGCGGCTATGATGGTTTCGGCAGCGGTAATGGCTGGTGGATCATCCTGTTTTTTATCGTGCTGATGGGCTGGGGCCGGAACGGCTGGGGCGGCAACGGCAACGGTAACGGCGGCGTGATGGATGGGTATATCCTCACATCTGACTTTGCCAACATCGAGCGCAAATTGGACGGTGTAAACAACGGCATCTGTGATGGATTTTATGCCATGAACACGGGCATGCTCAACGGTTTTGCCGGGGTGACCCAGGCTGTGACAAGCGGGTTTTCCCAGGCCGAGCTTGCCCGCTGCAACCAGCAGGCAGCACTAATGCAGCAGCTGAACGCCATGCAGATGCAGGCGCAGGAATGCTGCTGCGAGAATCGGGCAGCTATCGCACAAGTGCGGTACGACATGGCAACGCAGGCGTGTGACACCCGCAACACGGTGCAGACGGCGGCCCGCGACATCGTGGAAAACACCAACGCCAACAGCCGCGCAATCCTCGACTTTTTGACGCAGAGCAAGCTTTCCGACCTCCAGGCCGAGAACCAAGGCTTGAAACTGGCAGCATCTCAGGCGGCGCAGAATAACTATCTGATTTCGCAGCTGCGGCCTACGCCGATCCCTGCCTATGCAAGCTGCAATCCCTGGGCTGGCGGCACCTATACCGGCTGCGGCACCTGCTGCTGACAACTGCATAGCACCAACTTGTCGGTACATCTGACATGTTCGGCCCCGTGCCGATAATGACAAAGCGGCGGGGTTATTGCCTCGCCGCTTTATTTTGAGAAAGGAATGATTTTATGGCAGAATTTACAAACTCCAATATCGTAGAAATTGCTGCTGGGCAGAATGTGCCGCTGACGGAAACGGCGGTAAATAGCAAGCCGTGCATTGCGCATCGACATGGCGCGGGCATTGTGACCCTGCGGGGGCTTACCAATCAGTGCCGGGCACTGTTTAGGGTCTCCTATGGCGGGAATATTGCTATCCCTACCGGAGGCACCGTGGAGGCGATCACCGCCGCATTGGCGGTAAATGGAGAGCCCCTGGACAGTGCTGCGGCTACCGTCACCCCGGCGGCGGTAGAAAATTATTTTAACATTTACGTTTCCGCCCAGGTAAGCGTCCCCAAGGGCTGCTGCCTCACCGTAGCGATTAAAAACACCAGCGCTCAGGCCATAAGCTTTGCAAATAGCAATCTGACGGTAGAGCGGATCGCGTAAGAAAGGAGAATAAAAATGAGCAAGAAAGCAATGTATGATCTCCGTGATATGCTCTGCAAGGAGCTGGACGAACTGGCCCGAAAAGGCGAATTGGGCGCGGGTGACCTGGAAATTGCCCACAAACTGACAGCAACCATCAAGAACATAGACAAAATTGACATGATGGAATCAGACGGCTATTCCAGCGGCGGCGATTGGGAAGCGGATATGCGCGGCACTTATAGCCGGGGCAGCTCCTACGCCCGGCGCGGCTCACACTATGTGCGCGGACATTACAGCCGCGCGGATGGCGTGGAGCATCTGCGCACCCAGCTAAACGACATGATGCGGGAAACGGATGACGAGCGCGTCAGGGAGGCTCTGCGCCGCGCCGCCAGCCTTATGGAGAATTAAAAGGGGGATTCCCCATGATCGATGAAACCGAGCTGAAACTGTGGATCGCACGGCTGGAAACGGAAGAATCGAGCTGGCCCAATTATGAGAAACTGGCGGCGCTCTACATTATCCGTAACGAGCGCGGCGGGGAGAAACTGCAGGCGAAATCACCCCCAATGCTGTATTCTGCAGAGCCTGCGCCAGCCAAGACGAAAAATTCCTCCGGCAGCGAATTTTTGCAGGCGGTCGGAAATGTGACGCAGGATAGGGCGTGGGAAGTCATGGACGAGCTCATGGACACCCTAAAAATCGTCAATGAGAAAGCTTATAACAGCGTCCTAAAAAAACTGACCTAATGCGCTACTACTAACACGTTACTAACAAAGTTATATTTAGCAAAAATAAAAAAGCCCTGGAACCCTTGAGATTCCTGGGCTTTTTTGGTGCCCCGTCGGGGATTCGAACCCCGGACACCCTGCTTAAAAGGCAACTTAGGGGTCACTTTTTTAAGAAATAATAGAAAATACTGGCGCATAATGGCGGTTTTTTATAATTATTTTCTTGTTATCTTTTCTTATCCGCCCTTATTCTCCATGCGTTACTAACAAACTACTAACAAACTTTCGCATTTTTAACGGCCTGTACCAGCTCCTCCGGGGATGTGTGAACATAGATGTTTGCTGTAGTGGAGTAGTTGGCATGGCCGAGGATTTTTTGCAGAGTTTCCGGCGCAATCCCAACTTTCCGGGCCCAACTTGCGTATGTGTGGCGGGTAGAATGCGGCGTTTTGCGCTGGATTTTTAATTTCGCCAAAAGCGGGTAATAGTCCCGCCGTCGAAAATTTTCAATAGTTTTTTGCCCTTCGTAGCCGGAAATCAGCAAGGGGCCGGATGCTTTGTTTGCAAAGTATTCAAAATATGGGATTCCTTCGGGGCGGATGGGTATGATCCTGTTCCGCCCGGCCTCCGTCTTTTCGCCGCCAATCACATAATCCTTGTGATAGTCTTTAGCCGGTAGAGAAAACAATTCCCCGATGCGCATGCCGGTGTAAATCAGCATGAGGATAATTTTTGCGGTGTCGCTGCCGTCCGCTTCCAGCTTTCTTATTTCGTCATCGGTAAATGTTTCTTTTTCTTTTTTTGTGTTTCCCGGTAGTTGGACGAATTTTGCAAAATTTGTTGTGATGATCTCCTCGCGCATGGCCCATGTAGACATCTGCGTTATGAGCTGCTTATACTTGGACACAGTGCTATGGGATTTATGCATATGTGCATCCAGGACGCCCTGAAAGTCCGCCGTTTTTAAATCCCGGAATTTTCGATCATGCAGCGGCGCAAAAATTTTAAACGCATTGTCGTAGCCCTCTATGCCGTTGGGCCCTATCTTTTTGTAATGCTCCGCTTTCCAGGCATCGAACACCTGGGCAAAGGTCATGTTGTACCGCTCTGTTAAATCCTTGCCTGCAAGACGTTCCAGCGCCGCTGTAGCATCTTTTTTTGTGGGGTAATATCCTATAATGATTTTTTGCTTTGCGGCCACCCAGGGCCTGCGGCGGCGCCCAGCGAGCTTATACACTGTCCCGGTTCCGTTGGCCCTCCTCATTGCTTTTCCCATTTTTATCCTCCTGCCCTATATTTTTATCGGTTTGATGGCGCCTGTAATATCGCAGTGCATTAATCAGCGCAGCAATGATTACACCGATGCCTACCGCAAGCAGCGCAAATAGTATCCAGCCGAGTGATGTAATCTGTCCGTTTCGGATAAGCCCTGTGTGTGGGACGCTTGAGTCAAACGCCAAATATCCTAATATTATGGACACGGCAATTGACAGTGAAAACGCCAGGATATACACCCAAATTTGCAATACGCGCTCCTTTTTTTCGTGCTTTGCCACCGATCCGGTCAGCTGCTCCATGCCGCCCTCCAAGTGCGCAATGCGTAGGTCTGCGCTATGCTTTGCATCTGCAGCTGCCATTACTTTGTTGGCCTCTGCCAGCTGCTCCTCCGTGGATGGTCTCTTTACGATACCAAAATACTCATCTATAGACACACCGAGTGCAGCGCATATAAGCCCCATTTTGTATAGGCTTGGATCCTTTGACGATGCAGAAAAGTAATTGCTGATCGTGGACGATGACAGATCTGTTAAATCGGCTAAGTCTTGCGTAGTAAGATGCTGGTATTCCTTTGCCTCTCTGCAAATATCCTGCAAAGTTTTTTCCATTTCTTCCCCTCCTGCCCTATTTCGGGCAAACCTTTCCGTTTGTTTTTATCGGCTAATCGGATATTATCCGGTTTTTGGATTGACTTGCCAAACAACAAACTGATACTGTGGGTATGCGGCCAAGAGCCGGTGACGGCAATAGGCGGCAAAAAATCCCCACCGTCCGGTGCGGGGGCGGTGGGGATAAATCATATGAGATCATCACGGCAAACACTTCCCCCAAAAAAATTTTTATTTTGTTGCCTTAAACTGTGCAACAAATGTCGTAATTTGACGTATAAGTGTAAGGGGTAAATATGCAGGTTTAATCTAAAAGCTTTTCTTCAGCCGACGAGGCGGCCATATTGGCAAGCGCTTCGCAATCCCATAAAACCACTTTCAATTCACTTGCGAGGGTTTTCGCGGCTTTTGTAAAAACGCTATTTGTAGTAACCACGGCTACATGTGCATTGTAGTAGCCTTTAGCGGCATAGACTTGCTGCACAGCTTCAATGCCGACGGGGGATGTGTAATATTTGCACTGGATCACATAAGCGATTCCATCTTTTTCGGCTAAAACGTCGGCTCCGTAATCTCTTGATTTTTGAGTAACTTCTACATTGCTATATCCGTTGCTTTTAAGTAGGCCCGCTGTGTAGTCCTCAAACCTATACCCATCAATTTCAAAAAAATACTGCTGGTACTTTTGGGCGTCCTTTAGCATTTCTTCAAAAACGGCATTGTCCCGTTTTTCCATCCGAGTAACCCAATCCAAAACAGTGTATTCCGTATTTCTTAAAGCAACCTCTAATTCTCTTAAATAAGCGGTATTAGATTCCCGATCTTCAATAATGCTGGCTTTGAGCCTATGCAAACTTTCTTCTTTTTTAGTGAGCTCGGAATCTTTTTCCTTGAGCTTTTGCATTGCCTGTTCCTGTGCCCGTTGAGCCATCGTAGCTTCTTTTTCGGCTATCGTACGTTCTTTTGCCTGGAGGATTTTTTCTCGGCTTTCTAATTTCAAAAGCACAGATTTTTTGTATTCTTGTATTTTTTCCCGGTGGATTTGAAGTTTTTGCATTGTTAAAAAAACTTTCGAGTCAGCGGGGGCAATTGGACTTAAATTTTCAATCTTGGGATCCGCAATAGGATCGAATTGGACTAAATCCGAGGATTTCGGTGCTACTAATTTCCCCAAAAGTTTGGCTTTTGCGTTTTTGAAATACTTTTTTAGATTTTTAATTTTATCATGGACATTTTTAAAAGATATTTTTTCTGTTTCTAAAAAGAAAAAAATAAATGTAAAAACAAATGGCAAAATGACAACCATTAAGACCCCAAAGCCTTTGAATATTTTTTCGCCGTTTTCGTTAATTTCATAGGCGGCCGGGATAAAAGACGAAGCCACAAGCACCAAAACAAGGGAAAAGAAGAAAAATGCAACAGTTTTTATAATCAAGAAAAACTTTTTCATAATCAACCCCAAGTGTACGAAGCGAAAGGAGAAAAAATGGAGAGAAAACAGATCAACACCGAATGCATCAAGGAACTTGTCCGAATCGTATCCAAATTTACTCCCGAGCAGATGAGCCTTTTTCGATCTGCCGTGCAAGATCTACAAAAGCAGGAACAAGAGAAGGTGTTTTTAGGCAGAGTTGAATGAGTTCCTGGACTTCCTCCGGCAAATCAGAAATGAGCGTTTCGCCATCGGCGGGGCGCTTTTTCTTTGCGCCTGTCGAAACCGCAGGGGCGTCATAGCCGTCCGGCATAATGTCCTCCACGGAAACGCCGAGATATTCGGCAATAGCCATCAATTTACTTTTTTTGGGTTTTGTTTTTCCCGTATTCCACTGGCTATACACGCTGTTTGATAGGCCCAGCGCACGGCTTAAATCGGCACCAGTTTTTCCCTGCTTTACAAGGTAATAATTTATTTTGTCAATAGTGTCCATATTTCACCTAAATTTTTGTGCAACATTATCGGCGTAGTTCTCTAAGTTTTCGTTGACAAGCGTAGTAATCGAAGTTATAATAGAAATCGTAGAGGGCAATACAAAACCAAGCCCCCTGCACTTAGCGGACCGTGGAAAATATTAAGGGTTGTTGGCACTTCCATAATACCACAGTTTGCTAAGTTGTCAAGTATAACTTAGTTTTTGTTGATTGCGGAGATAGAAAAGGAAACCCCGCCGCAAGTGGGATTTGCGGCGGGGGCTGGGAGAGGGGCTTACTTCTTTTCCAGGATGAATGACATCGCAGGATTTGAAGTAAAGAAAGCCATTGACAGGAGGGTGTAACCCTTGTCTAACAACTTCTGAACCTCAGCCCAGCTATTTGTGTAAGCCTTGATACAATCGCCTCCTCTCCGAGGCGGCAGCTTACGATGGCATTCTAATTCCATTTTGTCCCGTAGTCAACGGAAACTAAGTAAGAATCAAACTGGAGGTGACAGAATGAGTTTTCGCAGTGCTCGATTGGCCGCTGGGCTAAGTGTCCGGCAGGTCATCGAGAAACTAAAGGTGACGGATGCGTCGGTCTACATGTGGGAGACCGGCACGCAGGCACCGAGGGCCAGCCGCTTGCCGGAGATCGCCGAGCTGTACGGCTGCACGGTGGACGAGCTACTGAAGAAGGAGGACAAAGATGGCTGAAAACGGGAATATCAACCTTGATGTAAATGTCAACGGGCTGGAGGAGGCGCAATTTAAGGCCGCGATGCTCACTATGACAATAAAGTCAGCTAAAACGCTGGCGGGCGAATTAGCTGACTTGTTGGGAAATCTATCTGTGGATATCAAGTGACAGATTGATGATTTCCCCGCACTTGGGACAAGGATGCTTTCCGGGCGAAATGGAAACAGATTTTTTGCAATGCGGGCATTCGACTTCATACCCCCGATTTTGCAATAGTTCATCCGTTTTCTGCTCGATGGCCGTTTCGATTGCATCAATATTAAAGTCCATTTTGAAATTCAAGGTTTCACCCCCTTTCTCCGCTTTATTTTACCACAACGGAGCGATAGGGGCAACGAAATCAAAGGAGGAGAACGAATGATTGAAACCATGACGCTAAACGCAGCGGTGGCTTACCTGCGGGCGCACGGGATGAAAATCTGCGAGAACACTTTGCGGGATGGTCTGAAATGCAAGGTTTTCCCCTTCGGGGATTACATCCCCACGGGGCGCAGCTGCGTGGTGCTGATCTACAAGAAAAAGCTGGATGCGTGGATCGCGGAGGTGGGGGTGTGAGCATGGAGTGGTTTGGAACACTGTGCGCCGTGATCGGTGCCGGGGCCATCAGCCATCTGTTTATGGCGCTGGTGGACAAGCTGGATAGACCAGGCAAGTGAGAATTTGGGAGGAATGAAGATGCAAAGACATTACTACGCCATCGTGGCTGAAAAGTGCGGCGTCCGGGTAACTATGCGGTCGGAGCGCGATGTGGCCGAGGTGGGCGACCTGGTTTGCGGCAGCAATAAGGCAGCCGTATATTCCAGGTACAAGGTCATCGCAGAGCCACACTTTGTTCTGTGCGGAACCAGTGAGGACGATTTCCTGAACGCCCTGTATGCGGGGGATATTCCACAGGTTTCCAAGGTCACCCGGGATATTTGGAAGCTGGAGCCGGAAAAGGAGGATGCATCCGATGTGGACAACTGACCCCGTATGGGATGCGGAATGCTATGCAGAGGAGCAGGATAGGAGGCTTGCGAGGATGCCTGTGTGCGATTGCTGCGGCTGCCGCATTACAGATTTCCCCGCTCTGCACTACAAGGACATTTGGCTTTGTGGAGAGTGCGTCAGCGACAACGAGGAGTATTGGGAGGAGGACGATGGGTAATGAGCGATGTCGGAGGGAAAGGAATGCTTAAATCATTTGATGAACTTGTAAAACTGGATGTGCGTCCTTACTGCGATGTGCGGGATGCAAAGGACGAAAGTGGGAAATTAATTAAAGTCCCCTATCTGAGCTGGGCAAAGTGCGTGAAACTGCTGCACGAAAACGGCGCGGGATCCGTTTGGTATGCGCCCGTTGAATGCCCGGAAACAAAGACCTATCTTTGGCCGCAGGCAAAAGTAGTCACGAGCAAGGGGCGGGAAACCGAGTGCTGGTTTGTGCGGGTGCTGATCCACATTGACGGCATGGAATACACCTATGACACCCCTCTGCTGAACGGATCGCTTGTTGTATACACCGATACGCTGAACCAGCTCCGCATAAACAATGCCCTGGCGAGAGCATTTGTTAAGGGCGTGGCCGTCCGCACGGGGCTTGGATTTGACTTGTGGGCAGAGGGAGATACCGACGATGGCGAGGACGATTTGAGCCGCCATAGCATTTGGGCAATCAAAGAGCGGCTGGAAAGGCTCATCACCATCAAGGAAAAGAACGGCCTTGACCACCGAGATTTGCTGGCCAGTGTTGGCATTAGCGACAAGCAGCTAAATAACCTTATGGGATATTTCGCGACGATTGACAAGCTTGAAAAGGCGGTCAGCAAACTATGATACGGAACCACGATAGGAGCGGATGGTTTGGAGCGTCGGACACGGCTACGATTATGGGATCGTGGGGCACAGAAACATTCCGCAGATGGTGGGCTGTAAAGCTTGGTATTCGGCAAGACCATTTTGCCAATGCGGCGATGCAGGCCGGAACGGCATACGAACACAAGATACTGGATGCCGCGAATGTCCAAACGAGAGATAGGCAGATAAAAGTGCGCCGTTTGAGGCTGCGCGTGAATTACGACGGGGAAACCCGCGACATGATACACGAGGTCAAAACGCACAGCAAGCCCGTTTTTAAGGTCACCAAGGGATATTGGATGCAGTGTCAAGTGGAGATGTACGCCAGCGGATGCGGAATCTTTAGAAAGCGGAAAGCCTGCCAAATCATCGCATATCGGATGACACCGGCGGAATACGAGAATTTTTTCCTCCCGATCGACATGAATAGGCTTTCCGCTCACAAGGTCGAGTATGACAGCGAGTGGGTAGAATCGCAGTATCTCCCACGCCTGCGATATTTGGCAAAATGCTTAAAGCGTGGGAAGTGGCCGCATTCAGAGGAGGTAATATGCAGCAAGTAACCGTTGATGACGCCCGGTGGCAGCAGGATAGCAATGGCGCGTGGCTGTGCTTGCGGGTGCAATCTCCCCAATCCGCGATGGCCGTTTGCGACGAGCTGCAGCCCGGCAAGGAGTATGTTGCGCAAATCAAGCGCAAGGGCCGGAGCCTGGATGCCAATGCTTATTTTTGGGTGCTGGTGGGTAGGCTGGCGGACAAGCTGCAAATCAGCCCCGAGGGCATATATCGGGCGTATATACCGGACATCGGGGGCAATTATGAGGTTGTCCCCGTCCGGGAGGATCGGATCGATGCTTGGGAGCGTGTGTGGTGCAGCGGACATATTGGCCGCATGATCGAGGATTTAGGGCCGTGCCGGAATATTAAGGGCTATCACAATATCCGCTCTTACATATCCTCCAGCGACTACGATACGGCACAGATGTCGCGGCTCATTGATATGGTGGTGGAGGATTGCCGGGAGAACGGCATAGAGACCATGACACCGCGGCAGCTGGACGCTCTGAAATCTCGATGGGGGGAGGCACAGGCCATTGGATGAAACTGAAATTTGGAGGCCCATTTGCGGGTATGAGGGCGCTTATGAAGTGAGCAATTATGGGCGGGTCCGTTCATTGACAAGGACAAGAATGGAAAACAATTGCCACGGTGGGCGATCATTGAGAACGGATAAGGGAAGAATATTATCCCCCTCAGATAATGGGCATGGGTACAAATATGTATCACTCCGAAAAAACGGAAAAAAGGCGAGATTCTATGTGCATAGGTTGGTTGCCGAATCTTTTATCGGGAGGCCCAAGAACGAGAATTTTGTTGTTGATCATCTTGATCATGATCGCCGAAATAACGCCGCAAGCAACCTGGAGTGGATTACGCAAAAAGAAAATGTTGGAAGATCCAAGCACCTAATGCGCCATCCGAAAAAACAGTGGAAAGTTTCTTCGACGGGCGAAAAGTATATCACTTCTTACGGGAATGGTTTTCGGGTGAGCATTGAACAGAAAGGGATATGCAGAAAATTCAAAAACTTGAGAGATGCCGTTTTGTATAGAGACGAGGTGATTAAAGGTGCCGAATAATAGGCGGTGTTTTTTGTGTGGCGCGAATGGCGCAGGTGATCCGTTAGATCGGCACCATTAGCCACATATTCCCGGGCCCTTACCGCAAGAAAAGTGAGAAATACGGCCTTGTGGTGTACTTGTGCCATAACAGGTGTCACATCTTTGCCAAGACGGCGGTACATCAAAACGAGGGCCAAATGCGCAGGCTAAAGCGCTACGGACAATTAAAGGCCATGCGGGAGCAAGGCTGGAGCGAAGAAGATTTTATACGTGAGTTTGGGAAAAACTACCTGGAACAGGAGGATGAAAATGCTGAATAGGATCATTATCATGGGACGCTTGACCCGAGACCCGGAGCTGCGGAGGACCAAGGGCGGAAACGCAGTTACCAGCTTTGCGCTGGCCGTGGATCGCGGCTTCAAAAGCGCAGACGGCGCCAAGGAAACGGACTTTATCGATGTGGTGGCTTGGCGCAATACGGCGGAGTTCGCCGCTAAATATTTCGCAAAGGGCCGCATGGGTGTGGTGGAGGGCCGCTTGCAGATGCGGGATTGGACGGATAAGGATGGCAACAAGCGCCGCAGCGCAGAAGTGGTGGCCGACAATATATATTTTGCGGACAGTAAGCGCGATGACGCATCAGCGGACAAGCCCCCTGCGCAGACCTTTGAGGAGGTGCTGGAGGATGACGGCGACCTGCCGTTTTGAGGTGGTGGCAATCCGATGAAGTTAAAAAACTGTCCTTTTTGCGGCTCGGATGAGATTACGCTGAACAGAAATTACAGCCATCACACAAGGACTTATTTTACATGGGTAGAATGCGATATGTGCGGGGCGAGAAGCAAATCAAAGGCCTCTCCGGATGATCCTGTAGACGAAAACTGGGACAATTTGGCCTGCCGGAAAGCTTCCGTTGCATGGAATTCAAGGGCGGGGTGCTCCGATGCCGAATAGGATCATCAAAGAAAGCATTTGCACCAGCGAGAAAATCGCAAAACTAAAGGATTTTGAGTTTAGGCTATGGGTTGGGCTCATTACCCAGGCGGACGATGCGGGGCGCGGTGATGCCCGCCCCGCAATTATTAAAGGCCGGTGCTTTCCACTCCGGGATCAGGTAACAGCAAAGAATATTACCGATGCGCTTGATGCGTTGGCGACCGTAGGACTGATTTCCCTCTACACGGTAGGCGGGAAGTTGATCTACTGGCTACCAAGCTGGGCAAAGCATCAGCGAATTCGAGACTGTAAGCCTAAATATCCCGGCCCGGAAGAAGCTGACAGCCAATCTGCGGCAGATTGCCGCAAACCGCCGCAAGTTGCCGCAGATTGCGGCCTTAATCCAATCCAATCCGAATCCAATCCGAATCCTAATCCGAATCCTTGTGTTTCGCGCGCTAAGCGCTTTATTCCCCCCACCCTGGCAGAGGTGCAAGCTTATGTGACTGAACGCCATTCCCCGGTGGACCCGCAGGAATTTATTGATTTCTACGAGTCTAAGGGCTGGATGGTCGGCAAGACCCCCATGAAAAACTGGAAAGCGGCTTGTCGAAATGCCGAAAAGTGGGAAAGATGGGCAAAGACTGCCGATCCCAAGGAAAAGACACCGGACAATAGCCTGGCGGAGTTTATGCGATGGTAGGAGGGCGATGGAAGTGAAGCATTTAGGAGATATTTGCAAAATCAACGGCGCAGAAATTGAAATCGTGGATGTTATCACGGGCGGCTCGCCGTGCCAGGATTTGAGCATTGCAGGAAAACGCGCCGGATTGGCCGGCGCAAGGAGCGGATTGTTCATGGAACAGGTCCGCATCGTGAAGGAGATGAGAGAACGTGACAGAGCGAACGGACGGACAGGTGACATGGTCAGACCTCGGTATATGGTCTGGGAAAATGTGCCCGGAGCATTCAGCAGCAACAAAGGGCAAGACTTCGCGGCAGTCCTCGAAGAGATTATCCGCATCGCAGAGCCGGAAGCCCCCGATATTGAAGTGCCTGAAAAAGGCTGGTCAACTTGGGGGGGATACCACGATGAAGTGGGAGGACGATGGAGCGTGGCTTGGCGAGTGCATGACGCGCAACACTGGGGAGTCCCCCAACGCCGCCGCCGTATCTCGGTTGTCGCAGATTTTGGAGGAGACACCGCAGGAGAAATACTCTTTGAGCGCAAAAGCGTGTCAAGGCATCCTGCGGAGAGCGGAACGGCGCGGGAAAGACTTGCCGGAGATGCTGAAGCAGGTTTTAATCCAGCAGTCGCAAGGAGCCTCACCGCAAGAGCGGACGGAAGCCACTGGCAGCGGGAACGGGCTGGGCATAGGCAAGGATGGTGATCCATCACCGACGTTTACCGTAGGAGACCGGCACGGCGTGGCTATTGGCATTAACGGTGACATTGCGGGCACACTGGATGCCAGCTATTACAAGGGCTGCGGAGCAAGATCTGGAAATGAGCGTGAGGTGGTGGGCACGCCGGCCGTGCTGTGCGCTGGGTTTAAGCCGGGCAACAGTGGACAGGCGTGGAGCATCGGCTATCAGGAGGGACTGTCCACTACACTGAACACCATGCCCGGTGCCCAAGCGGTGATGTGTGAGGACGTGGCTCACACGCTGCGTACAAAGGAAAACTGTGCGTACCGGGAGGACGCGGAGACATACCCGGTGCAGAACATGGTGGTGCGCCGCCTGACGCCGATGGAGTGCGAACGGCTGCAAGGTTTCCCGGACCACTGGACGGACATCGGCGAGTGGACGGACGAAAAGGGCAAGAAGCACAAGGACGCGGACAGCCCACGGTACAAGGCACTGGGTAACTCCATCGCCCTGCCCTTCTGGGATTGGATGCTGCGGCGCATGGCGCGGTATCTGCCGGAGGGTGCGACGCTGGGGAGTTTGTTTGATGGCATCGGAGGTTTCCCGTTGATTTGGGAACGCATACACGGAGAAGGCACGGCCAGATGGGCGAGCGAAATCGAACAGTTTCCCATCGCCGTGACAAAAGTACGATTTCCGGAGGAAAGAGAAGATGGCATTTGAAATGATCCGAGGGATTACATACACCCGCCAAAACCTTGAAGCGCTCACGGGTATGCCAGACAGAGCGAACAGGAACATGATCCGGGCCCAGCGGCGGCAGGGTGTGCCCATTGTGGCTTTGCCGGATGGCGGGTATAAACTGGCCGAGACGGACGAGGAGAAGAAGATGCTCCTTGCCATGTACCGCAAGCGGGCACTGGACGAGCTTGCCACATACAGCAGGCTTGCAAAGGCCATGCAGGTGGACGGCCAGATGACCGTGGAGGAGCTGCTGGAGAAAGCGAGGGACGAAGTATGACGGTATACATGCGAGTAAGCCGCGACAAATACGAGCTGCCGATGGCTGTTTCCGACTCCATCATCGAGTTGGCCAACATATGCGGAGTTAACTACCGGACTATTTACAGAGCCGTATATGGCATAAGAACCCTGAAGGGGCGGCCCAAGCATGTGGCAGTACAGATTGAGGAGGGGGAAGGCGATGATTAAGATAACCATACCGATGCCGCCCATCACAAAGAAAAACTCCATGCGGATCATGCACAGCAGCAAAACGGGCAGGCCGTTTATCATGCCGTCCAAGCAGTACCAAACCTATGAATCAAAAGCGGTGCGGTACTGCAAGGCACAGCGCCCGCGCGAGCCAATCGAGACACCCGTGGAGGTCAAATGCCTGTTTTACATGCCAACTCGGCGGCGGGTGGATTTGACCAATCTGCTGGAATCAATCGATGATGTGCTGGTAAGTGCCGGAGTGCTCAAGGACGACCACAGTGGAATTATCGTAAGCCACGACGGCAGCCGTGTGCTTTATGACAAGGATAACCCCCGGACGGAGGTGTTTATCCGGGAGATGGAGGGTGCGGATGGGACACCCTGATACGCGCGTGTGCAAGATCTGCGGCGTGGAGCAGCCAATCACAAACTACTACAAAAAAGGCGCCAACAAGTGGAGGACAACTTGCAAACAGTGTGAGGCAATCGCCCGAAAGATGCGCCGGATAAGTGAAAAGAGGCTCGCAAACCAAAACAACGTGGAAGGCAGGGGGACGCTCTGCTGGAGATGCCAAAAAGCTGTCGGGCGCTGCGCCTGGACGGAGCTGGATAGCTCCAAAAAGGTACGCTTTGAGCCGGTGCCGGGATGGGTAGCGGTCAAATCGTCTGGCATCCCGGGCCGAAAATCGGAATCTTACCTGGTGCTAAGCTGCCAAGAGTTTGAGCCGGACGAAAGGGGTGGCGTTGGTGAATGATTTTGACTACGACTGCATGCAGAAAAAGCGTGTGGCACGAGGGGCATTTGCCCACATAAACAGAAAGCGCAGTGGGTGCTCGTTTCCCAGCGACACCCTCACCGAGAAACAAAGGAAGGAGAAAAACGGAGAAGTGAAAAGCTATAATATCGCGCGGCCTATGCCGTGGCATGAATTTAAGGCAATGCCGGAGGATCTGAAGCGCGAGTTTTTCCGCAATATGCAATCTTGCGGCGGTACGGCCAAATGGCTGGCGGAGGAAATGAAAGCTTGTGATGCAACGATACGCCGCGAGGCGGAATTAGTAGGTGCGCCATTCCGGCGCGGTGGTCGGAACGAAAACATGTGGCAGCGCAAAGTTGCAGAGTGGGCTAACGCGGATGCGGTGGCCGCACATACGGCAGATGCGCAGGTTGAGGGAAGGCACATCATCTCCGATGCGCCGAAAGCCGAAAAGCCGAATACCGGCGTAAAGCTGCTGCATGCCCGGCTGGAGATGACCGGAGACCGGGAAGCCTTGCTGGCGAATCTGCGGGTGCTGCTGCCAGATGAAGGGCAGGTGACGGTGGAATGGTGAGAAGAAACGTATTAATTGCGGCGCTGCTTGTGGCAACCTTGGGGGCCTTGGGCATTGCGTCCGCAGCAGAGGATAGCAACCAAACGCCGGAGCCTGTGGCGCTGCCGTCGGTGGTGGTGCTGCCCCGGAACGCGCCGCAGGAGATCCGGGAAACGCGGACGGGCGTGTTTACCGTTACGGCTTATTGCCCCTGCGAAAAATGTAGATCGGAAGAGCGTCGTGTAGGGAAAGAGTGTAGATCTCGGTGGTCGCCG